>Ga0268293_115_pt1 | contig 184129 bp, 169 predicted proteins | sample MetcoculturR22M_FD_191344 | JGI IMG/M metagenome (GOLD analysis project Ga0268293, IMG submission 191344) | Soil microbial communities from Anza Borrego Desert, Southern California, United States - Methanotrophic co-culture R2.2-M | ecosystem: Environmental > Terrestrial > Soil > Desert | place... | reverse complement strand
GGCCGGCGGCGTAGATCCGGGTCCCCATCGTGGCGACGCCGAGCATCACGTTCAGCCGGAACAGCAGGGTCTCGACCGACGGCGTCACATAGACCGCGTCCGCCCCGAGCGCCTGCAGCGCCGCCTCATGGCCCTGGCCGGCCGAGCCCGCCGGACAGTACAGGATCGCGGTCCGTCCCAGCGCCTCAGGCGCCGCGCCGAACGCCGCCAGCGCCGCAAGCGCCCCCTCGCCCTCCGCCGCCACCAAATGCCGCCGCGCCGCGCCGTCAACCCGCAGACCGCCATAAACCGGACGGCTCTTTATCTCGGAAACCAACACCTCAGTGCCGTCCGTCGAAGAGGGCGTATAGGGAAGGCGCCATCAATCCGATCCGCTCCGAACGAAGTTGATCCGAAATAGTCGTCGCGCGTTGCTGCTCCCGTCTTGCGGCAGAGCCCTGCATCGGCGATTGATGATCTCCGTGCGCTCCAGCGACCGCAATAGTGCCGACTGTCACCATCAGCGCTTCGAGCGAAGCAGGGGGTAATCGTATGGACGATCGCCAGACCCGGCTGACTTCGGGCGCCTCTGTCGCGCTGATCGCCCGGCCGGAGACCCTCTGACAGATGACCGGCGCCCGCGCTCTGCCGGACCTGCCCCGCATCGACGACGCGGCCTGGCATCGGATCGCGGGCGAGGTCGTCAAGTCGATCGGCTCTAAGCATTTCCATCGCGAGCTGATCAAGCTGCTGGAAGCCACCATCCGCAGCGAGGCGGTCTGGATCATCCGCTATTCGGGTCAACGGCCGCCGGACGTCGTCTACACCCACAACGTGCCGGAGTCCGTCCGCAACATCTACGACGCGCGCTGTTCGTCGGTCGACCCGTTCTCCAAGCGCTGGAACGCGCAGCGTCAGGGCGGCGTCTACGCGCTGTCCCAGCTTCGCGACGAAAGCGCGGACTATCTCACCTACACCAAACGCTTCCTCACGGCGGCGAAGATGGACGACGAGCTGGGCGTCTTCCTGCCGGAGACCGCGCACAACTGTTTTGCGATCTTCCTCGAGCGGCAGACTGAACACTTCAGCCAGGCCGAGATCGATCGCATGAAGCTGCTCTACCCGGCGCTTGCGAGCTTTCATCGCGCGCATCTCGGCTGGATCTTCAACGAGCTCGCCTATGGCGACACGCCGGAAGCTTTCGGACTGCCCGATCAGCCGACCCTGATCCGCGATCTCGCCGGCGAGACCGTCTATGCGAGCCCGTCGTGGCAGCGCCTCGAGACGCTGACGCCGGCCCTGCTTGATCAGGTCAAGCGCGCCGCAAAGAGCGGGCGGGCGGAGCTTGCGGTCGGCTCCATGGTGCTGAGGCTCGAGGAGCTCGGCGCGGATTTTCCGCTGGCCCCCGGCGGCAGCATGTTCGTCGTCGAACATCGAGCGTCCGAACAGGCGCCGCCGCCCGTCGCCGAAGAACTTTCGCGCTACACAAGGCGGGAGCGCGAGATTCTGGAGTTCACCCTCAGGGGGCTTTCGACCTCGGGCATCTCCGAGAAGCTCGGCATCAGCGCAGGCACGGTGAAGAACGCCAAGATCCGCATCTATCGCAAGGCGAAGGTTTCGACCGAGCGCGCGCTGGTGCAGAAATACATGGCGCTCAAATCGTAGATGCCGGCCGTGGCGAAACGCGCGATGAAGACCTTCGGCAGCGAAGCCTGGTTCTCGGCGCTCGCTGCGCTGACCGCCTCGCTCGGCTCCGATTCATTCCACCGCCGGCTCGTCGAGGCCTTCGGCCTGCTCATCCCGCACAGCGCAAGCTGGATCATCCAGTATTCGCGAGGCGCGGCGCCGAACGTCATCTTCACCAAGGACGTGCCGGAACGCGTGCTGAACCACTACAACGCCAAGTGCCGGCTGATCGACCCGTTCTCCGCCCACTGGGCGCTCACCGAGCAACCCGGCGTCAAGACCCTTCGCCAGTTCGAGGCCGCGCGCGGGGAAGTCGACGCCACCGAGTACAGCGCGCTTTTCAAGCCGGCGGCGAACATCACCGACGAGCTCGGAATCTTCTTCTCGACCGTCGGACACGCCTCGATCGGCGTTTTCCTCGAGCGCGAGACGGGATTCTTCCGGCCGGGAGAGGTCGAGCTGGCGGAGGCGGTGTTTCCGCTCCTCGACGGCTTCCACGCCGCCCACAACGGCCGCCTGTTCGCCAAGCTGCGCCGTCCTGGCGGGCTTGGCGACGATCAGCTCGCAGACCGGCCGATGCTCATTCGGGACCGCCGGGGCCTTGAAATCATGTCCACGCCGGCCTGGCGAAGCGCGGTCGCAAACGGCCGTTCGATCGAGCGCGCCCTGAAGGCCTGCGAGGTCGGCCGGCCATCCTCGTTCGGACCCTTCATCCTCAAGAAGGAAGTGCTTTCCGACTACTTCCCGCTCGCGCCAGGCGGCGCGATCTATATTCTGCTCGACGAGCCGCAGAACAGAAATTTGCAGGGCGGAACCGAGGACGCCGCCGTGCTTGCGCGTTCGCTCACGCCCCAGGAGGCGGCGGTCTTCCAGTTCATCATGACGGGAACGTCGACGGGTGAAATCGCCCAGCGGCTCGCGATCAGCAAACGCGCCGTGCTCAACTACCGCGTGAAGATCTACCGCAAGGCCGGCGTCCATTCGGAGCGGGCTCTCGTGCAGAAGTTCGGCGCCGCGACGGCCCCCGCGCCCGCCCCGTAAGACCGGGCCCGTCCCCGACGGGGCGCGGCCGCTTCCGCAAGGCGCACGGCCACGCCGCGCCCGCCTTGAGGCGCCCCGGGCGCCATCGTTCATCCCCCTCATGCCGGAGCTCCCGACCGCCACGCGATGTCGGCGCGGCTTGACATGGGCGTCATGCCGGACCACCCTCGATCACATATGGTGAACCATGTTCACCTGTGGTGAACAATGACCGACGCACCAAGGCGCCATCTTCAGTCGCTGAACATGTCTCTGGACGTGCTGGAGCTGCTCGCCGAGGCGGCGGGGCCGCTCAGCATGGCCGAGATCGCCGCGCGGCTCGCGCTCGGCAAGGCTACGGTTCATGGGGTGCTCTCGAACCTCGAGGCCCGCCGCTATGTGGAGCGCGTCAGCGGCCGCGGCGGCTATCGGCTCGGCCAGCGGGTCTGGGAGCTTGGGGTCGTGGCCGGCGAGTTCATCGAGCTGAAGAACATCGCTCATCCACATCTCGTCGCGCTGACCGAGCTCAGCGGCGAGAGCTCGCAGCTCTCCGAATATCTCGGCGGCGACGTGATCTATCTCGATCGCGTCGAAAGCTCGAACCCGGTGCGCGCCAACATCCATATCGGTCGCAGGGCGCCGGCGCATGCGGTCGCGACCGGAAAGGCGCTGCTGGCCTTCCAGTCCGAGGCGGAGATCGAGCGGGTCTGCGCCGGCCCCCTCGTCGCCTACACGCCGAACACCAAGACCGACCCGGACGCCCTGCGCGCCGAGCTCGCCGAGGTGCGGGCGCGCGGCTTCGCGCTCAATCCGGGCGAGTATCGCGGCGAGATCATCGGCGTCGCGGCTCCGATCCGCGACCACACCGATGCGGTGGTCGCGGCGGTGAGCGTCTCGGGGCCCGCCTACCGGTTCTCGATCGGGGACGCCATGGCGCTGGCTCCGAACATCCAGGACGCCGCCGCCGAGATCTCCCGCAAGCTCGGCCACCAGACACACAAGAAACTACGGGCCTGAAGGCCTTTTAGGAAACGCGCATGCTGATCGGAGAACTGCTGGCCGCGAGCCGGGACGACAAGGCCGCGATCATCTTCGAGGGACAGCCGATGTCCTATTCGGAGCTTGAGGACCTCGCCAACCAGTTCGCGCATCTGTTCGGCCATCTCCGGCTCGAGACCGGCGATCGCGTCAGTCTACTGGTCGGCAACGAGCCGCTGGTGGTCGCGGCCTATTTCGGCATGTTCAAGTCGGGCGTGATCGCAAACCCGATCAACAACCGCCTGACGGCAGAAGAAGCGGCTTTCGTGCTCGGCCATTCGGGCGCGAAGCTGGTCATCACCACGCCGGAATATCTGCCGCTCACCGTCGAGGCGACGGCCGGGCTGGAGCAGAAGCCGGCAATCCTCCTGCTCGGCGCAGACCCGGCGGGCGCGACGCCCGCGCCGGTGCTGCGGGACGCGCTGTTGTTCTCCCAGCCCCGCACGCCGCGCCGGGTCGAGGGGCTGAACGAGACGACCCCAATCCTGCTGATCTACACCTCCGGCACCACCGGACGGCCGAAGGGCGTACTGCTCAGCCACGCCGCCGTCTGGGCCGACGGGCTGGCGCTTTCACAGGGCTTCCGGCTCGACGACAGCCACGTCGCGCTCTGCTTCATGCCGCTGTTCCACTGCAACGCGTTGATCGTGAGCCACCTCGCCGGCTTCATCGCGCATTCGACGATCGTGCTCTGCCGCAAGTTCAGCGCGCGCGAGCACTGGCGGCTGGTCGCCGACCACGGCGTCAAGAGCTTCAGCGCGCCCCCGACGGTGCTGGCGATTCTGCTGGAGCGCGAGGCGGAGGCGCGCGACGCCGGCGTGAAGCTCGATTTCGTCAAGACCGGCTCGGCGCCGCTCACCATCGAACTCGCGACCCGCTTCGAACGGCGGTTCGGGCAGGACATCCTGGTCGAAGGCTGGGGCCTCACGGAGGGCACCGCCACCAGCACGCTGAACCCGCTCTATGTCGGCGGCCGCCGCAAGATCGGCTCGGTCGGTCAGGCGCTTCCGGGTCAGGAGATCGCAGCGTTCGACGAGGCTGGCCGCCGGCTCGCGGCGGATCAGGTCGGCGAGCTTTCGATCAAGTCGCCGACGCTGATGCTCGGCTACTTCCGCGACGAGGAGGCGACCCGCAAGGCGCTGGTCGACGGCTGGCTTCGCACCGGCGACCTCGGCAGGGTCGACGCCGACGGCCACGTGTTCCTGGTCGGACGCAAGAAGGAGATCATCATCCGCGGCGGCGAGAACATCTCGCCGCTCGAAGTCGAGGAGGTGATCTGCCGCCATCCTGCGGTGCGCGACGTCGCCGTCGGCGGCATGCCCGACCGGATCTGGGGCGAGATCGTCGTCGCCTGCGTGGTGCCCTCCGGCGAGGTCACGGCGGAGGAGATCATCGGCCACTGTCGCGACAACCTCGCCGACTTCAAGGTGCCGGTGCGGGTGGCCTTCGCCGAGGACCTGCCGCGCAACGCCACCGGCAAGATCCTGCGGCGCAACCTCAACGCCATGTTCCAGCCTCTCGAAGGAGCCCAGCCATGAAGCAGGCCACGCTTGAGGACGCCGCGCGACTGGTCCGCGACGGCCAGACGGTCACGATCGGCGGCACGCTCTCGCAGCGCATTCCGGCCGCGATGGTGCGCGAATTGGCGCGCGCGGGCGTCAAAGGCCTGCACCTCATCAAGCCCTCGCCGGGCTTCGACGCCGACGTGCTGGCGGCCGCCGGCGCGCTGGCGAGCGTCCGGGCCGGAATGACGACGCTCGAGCAGCCCTTCGGGATGGCGCCGAGTTTCCGCCGCGCCGCCGAGGCCGGAGAGGTGAAGGTCATCGAGAACGCCTGCCCGGCCGTGATGGCGAGCCTGCAGGCCGCCGCCTTCGGCCTGCCGTTCCAGGCGGTGGCGGGTCTCGACGGCAGCGAAGTGCCGGAGATCAGCGAGTTCGCGCGGGTGAAGGACCCCTTCACGGGGGACGACGTCTGGGTGGTGCCGGCGGTGCGACCCGACTGGGCGATCCTGCACGTGCACGAGGCGGATCTCCGCGGCAACGCGCGGATCTACGGCACGCCGGTCTGGGATCGGCTGATGAGCCGCGCGGCGAAGCGCGTCATCCTGACGGCCGAGAAGATCATGCCGACCGAGCATTTCGTGGCGCAGCCCGAACTGACGGTGGTGTCGGAGCTGTTCGTCGAGGCGGTGGTGCATGCCCCGATGGGCGCTTGGCCGACGGCGGTCTACCCGGACTACGACATCGACGAGGCGGCGATGCGCCGCTACCTGCAGCTCAGCCGGACCCCGGAGGGCTTCCGCCAGTATCTCGACGACACGGCCGCGCAGGACCACGCCAGGATCGAGGCGGCGGCGTGAGCGCGGCCTACGCCCCGGCCGACATCATGGCGTGCGCCATGGCGCGCCAGATCCGCAATCACGAGATCACCTTCGTGGGCGTGAACTCGCCGCTGCCGCTCGCCGCCGTCGAGCTCGCCCGCCGCCATCACGCGCCGCTCGCGAACTTCGTCAGCGTGGGCGGCGGCGTGAACCCGAAGGTCGAGCGGATCATCGCCGCGACCTCGAGCGCGGAGCTCGGCCGCGGCTCGGCGTCGATCTTCGACAATCAGGAGGTCTACGGCCTCAACGGTCGCGGCGGCATCGACCTCACCTTTCTCGGCATGGCGCAGGTCGACGCCAGCGGCCGGGTGAATTCGAGCTATGTCGGCGACCGCGACCAGCCGAAGGTGCGCTTCCCGGGCGGCGGCGGCGCGCCCGCGATCCTGCCCAAGGCCAAGCGCGCGATCCTCTGGCGCGCGGGTCACTCGAAGAACATCTTCGTCGACAAGGTCGAGTTCGTGACCTCCCAGGGCAATCTCGAGCGCATCGTCACGCCGCTCTGCGTGTTCCGCTTCGAGAACGGCGCGCTCCGGCTCGACAGCATCCACCCGAACGTCACGCGCGAAGAGCTCGCGGACAAGACGGGCTTCACCATTCCCAACCTCGCGGACGCGCCGGTGACGCCTGCGCCGACCGACGAGGAACTCGCGATCCTGCGCGCCATCGATCCGGACAACGTCAGAAGGATCGAATTCGGCCCGCAGTAACCAGTCACGCGAGTCCGCGCAAAGACGGGCCGCGCCAAGTCCAGGGAGGGACCTCATGACGCCCCGCCGTCACGCTCTGAAGAAAGCGCTTTCGAACGTTCTCGCGACCGCAGCGGTCGCGGCGGCCATTTTCGGGCTGCCGCGACCCGCGGCGGCCGAGGACGAGCTGGTGTTCGCCGGCTTCGGCGGTTCGCTGCAGAAGGCCCTGCAGGCGACCGTCATCCCGGCCTTCGAGAAGAAGTACGGCGTCCGGGTGATCTACGTCACCGGCACGTCAAACCAGATCCTCGCCAAGGTGAAGACGCAGCGCAGTCGGCCGCAGATCGACGTAATCTGGGCGAACGACACGACCCACTACCAGGGCAAGGCGGACGGGTTGTTCGCCAAGCTCGATCCCGCCAAGGTCCCGAACCTCGAAGACCTCTACGACTTCGCCAAGGACCCGGACGGGGTCGGCGTGGTGATGGGCATCCAGGCCCTCGGGATCGAGTACAACACCGACGTCTTCAAGGAGAAGGGCTGGGAGCCGCCGACCTCTTGGGCTGATCTCTGGGACGAGAAGTACAAGGGCCACGTCGTCGCCTACAACATGCCGATCGGCTACACGAACCTGCTGTTGGGCAAGATCGCCGCGATGAACGGCGGCTCCAGCGAACAGCTCGACGCCGCCTGGGACAAGTTCAAGGCGCTCACGCCGAACGCCCTCGCCTTCGTCGACCCGCCGGCCCAGATCGACGCCCTGTTCGGCACCGGCAGCGCCTGGATCGGTTTCAACGGCAGCGCGCGCGTCCACGATCTCGCCGACCAGGGCGCGCCGGTCGCGATGGTCCTGCCCAAGGAAGGCGGCATCCTCTACCCGCAGCAATTCGACATGGTGGAAGGCGCGCCGCATCCGGACCTCGCGCACAAGTTCATCGACTTCACGCTGAGCCCGGAATCGCAGCAGCAGATCGCCAAGACCATGCTGCTCGGCCCGGTGAACAAGACGGTCAAGCTCGAGCCCGCCGTGGCCGAGAAGGTCCCTTACGGCGCCGAGGAGGTCGAGAAGCTCGAGCATCTCGACATCTCGGCGATCAACAAGAACCTGCAGGCTCTCACGGCGCGGTGGACGGCGATGGTCGGGAGCCGATGAGATGAAGCCTCATCTCGAAATCAGCGGCGTCACGAAATTCTATGACGCGTTCCGAGCGGTGGACGACGTGTCGTTCGCGGCGTCGCCGGGGGAGATCGTGGCGCTGCTCGGGCCGTCGGGCTGCGGCAAGACCACGCTGCTCAACGTCATCGCCGGCTTTTTGAAGATCGACGCCGGCGCGATCTCGGTCGACGGGCGCGACCTGTCCCGCGTGCCGCCGCACCGGCGCGACATGGGCATGGTGTTCCAGAACTACGCGCTGTTCCCGCACATGACGGTCGAGAAGAACGTTGCGTTCGGGCTGAAGATGCGCGGCGTCTCCCGCAAGGAAATCGGCCAGCGCACCCAGGAGGCGCTGGAAATGGTCCAGCTCGGCCATGTCGGCCAGCGCTACCCCAAGGAGCTCTCCGGCGGTCAGCAGCAGCGCGTGGCGCTCGCCCGCGCGCTGGTGGTCCGGCCCTCGGTCCTGCTGCTGGATGAGCCGCTCTCGAACCTCGACGCGCTGCTGCGCAAGACGATGCGCGAGGAGATGCGGCAGATCCTCAAGAAGGCCGGCATCACCACCATCCTGGTCACGCATGACCAGGAGGAAGCGCTGGTGACGGCCGACAGCATCATCCTGATGACCGCCGGCCGGGTCGAGCAGATGGCGACGCCGAGCGAGCTCTACGAGCGCCCGCGCACGGTGTTCTGCGCCCGCTTCATGGACGTGACGAACCTGTTCGAAGGCCGGGTGGTCGGCAAGGAAGCCGGCTTCTCGGTCGTGGACACCCCGCTCGGCCGGCTTCAGGCGGAGGGCTGCCTCAGCGAGGTCGGGCAGGCGGTGACGATCGCGATCCGTCCCGAAAACCTCTCGGTCGCCGCGAATGACGGCGAGAACCGGGTCCGCGGCGTGATCGTGCGCGAGAGCTATCACGGCGCGGTGCGTCGGCTCGACGTCGAGGTCGGCGGCTGCATGATCGTGGCGCACGTGCCGGTCCGGCGCTGCGTCAAGGGCGTCGGGGAGGAGCTCGAACTGTCCTGGCCGGCCGACCGCACCCGCATCCTGCCGGATGAGGCGGGCGAGAGGTCGTCCGCGCCATCCTCGCCCCGCGCGGTCGCCGCAGAATGAACGTCGCGGCCGGAACCGTCCCGCTCGTCCCGGCGCGAAGCCGGGTCGGCATGAACGCCTGGGCGCTGCTCGTCCCCGCGATCCTGGTCTATGCGGTCCTGTTCGTCTGGCCGCTGCTCGGCTCGTTCTGGACCAGCCTCACTCCGGAGGGCAGCCTGTCGCTGAAGTCCTACCAGGACTTCTTCGTCGACGAGTTCAACCGCTCGGTGCTGTGGCGCTCAATCCGCATCAGCCTGCTCACGACGGTGATGACGCTGATCATCGGCTATCCGGTCGCGGTCTATCTCTCGCAGGGCTGGCGGAAGGGGCGGACGCTCGTCGTCTTCATGGTGATCGCGCCGATGTTCGTCAGCGCGGTGGTGCGCTCCTACGGCTGGATCATCATCCTCGGGCCGAACGGCATCCTCAGCATGGCGCTCGCAAAGCTCGGCCTGCCGCCGACCGCCGGCCGCCTGCTCTACACCGAGACCGGCGTGGTGGTGGCGCTCACCCATGTGTTCCTGCCCTTCATGGTGATCGCCCTCACCGGCTCGCTGCAGCAGATCGACCCGGCGCTGGCGCGGGCGGCGCGCAATCTCGGGGCGAACGGGCTCGAAGTGTTCCTCAGGGTGACGTTTCCGCTCACTCTGCCGGGCGTGACCTCGGGCGCGATCATCGTGTTCTGCCTGGCGGCGAGCGGCTTCGTGACGCCGGCGCTGATCGGCGGCGCGGCGGTCCCGGTCATGCCGTACCTCGTCTACAAGGAGGGACTGCTGGTGCTGAACTGGTCGTTCGCGTCCGCCGTGGCGGTGATCCTGCTGGTCGCGACCGCCCTGATCACCGGGGTCTACACGCTGCTCGCCGGCCACCGCAGCGGTCGGAGGGCCGGCGCATGACGACCGCCGACCGGCTGCTGACCGTCTACGTCACGGTGATCTCGGCGCTGGTGATGGCGCCCATCGCGGTCGTGCTGATCGTCGCGCTCAACACGACCAATTTCCTGAGCTTCCCGCCCGCCGGCTTCAGCACGCGCTGGTTCGCGCAGGTGATGAGCGAACCGATGTGGCGGGATTCGCTCTGGCTCAGCCTGCAGATCGGCGCGGCGGTCGCGATCCTGTCGACGGCGCTAGGCGTCGCCACCGCGCTCGGCCTGCGCGCGGTCAGCAACACATGGTCGAGCGCGCTCCAGACCTTCTTCCTGTCGCCGCTGATGCTGCCGACCGTGGTGATCGGCCTGGCGCTGATGCAGTTCTACCAGTCGGCCGGGATCCGGGCGTCGCTCGTGACGGTCTCGCTGGGGCAGGTGCTGATCGCCGTGCCTTACGTGATCCGGCTGACGCTCGCGAGCTTCGCCGGCGTCGACGTCCGGGTCGAGCGCGCGGCCGCGATCCTCGGCGCGTCGCCCTTGCAGGTGTTCTGGCAGGTGACGTTCCCGCTGATCCGACACGCGGCGCTCGCCGGCGCGCTGTTCTCCTTCATCGTCTCGCTCGACGACGTGAACATCGCGCTCTTCCTGTCGGACGTGCGCACCACGCCGCTGCCGGTGCAGCTGTTCAGCTACATCGAACAGAACGCGGATTCGGTCGGCGCCGCGGCCGCTTCGGTTCTCGTCCTGCTCGCCTGCCTCGCCGTCCTGATCTGCGACCGGCTGGTCGGAATCGAATGGCTGTTCGGGATCGAGCGCAAGTCGCGCTGAGCGGCGCGGAAGGCCGCCCGCACGGACTTCCGGCCCCGGCCTCGCCCCGCTAGGCTTCCGTCGGAACGGGCGTCTGGCGGGCGGATGATCGCTCGGCCGGGTCCTGACAGGCGGAGCGGGATCATGGCGGGCCGGACGGAGGTTTCGCGGCGCGAGCGCGAGCTCACGCTGCGCGGCGTGGCGCTCGGAGCGCTGATCACCGTCGTCTTCACCGCCGCCAACGTCTATCTCGGCCTGAAGGTCGGCCTGACCTTTGCGACCTCGATTCCGGCCGCGGTCATCTCGATGGCCGCGCTGCGCGCCTTCCGCGGCGCGACCATCCTCGAGAACAACATCGTCCAGACGGTCGCCTCGGCCGCCGGCACGCTGTCGGCCATCATCTTCGTGCTGCCGGGCCTCGTGATCATCGGCTGGTGGACGGACTTCCCCTATCTGACGAGCGTCGCGGCCATCGGGCTCGGCGGAATTCTCGGCGTCATGCTGTCCGTGCCGCTGCGGCGGGCGCTGGTGACCGGCTCAGACCTCCCCTACCCGGAGGGGGTCGCGGCCGCCGAGGTGCTCAGGGTCGGCGCCGGCTCCCGCGAGGGCGCGGAGGAGAATCGGCGTGGCCTCAGGATGCTGCTGGCCGGCGCGCTCGCTTCGGCGGCGTTCGCGATCATCGCGAACGCCAGGCTGATCGCGACGGAGGCCGCCGTCTTCTTCCGCCTCGGCGCAGGCGCGACCTCCGTCTCCGCCAGCTTCTCGCTCGCGCTGATCGGCGTCGGCCATCTGGTCGGCGTCTCGGTCGGCCTCGCGATGTTCGCCGGCATGCTGGTCAGCTGGGCGGCGCTGGTCCCGATCTTTACCGCCATCCACGGCGTGAGCGAGCCGCTCTCGGGGGTCGTCGGCCAGACCTTCCGCAACGACGTCCGCCTGATCGGAACCGGCGTCATCGGGGCCGCGGCGCTGTGGACGCTTCTCAAGATTCTTGCCCCGGTCGCGAACGGCGTCCGCGCGGCGCTCGCGGCCGCCCGGATGAGGCGGCGCGGACAGGGCGACCAGCTTGGCCTCGCCGAGCGGGACCTGCCGATCGCGGTCGTCGCCGGCGTCGTCGCGCTTGCGCTCGCGCCGATCGCGGGCCTGCTGTTCGGCTTCGCGGCCGACGGCCCGATCGCCGCAAATCCCTGGCCGATCGTCGTCGGCTCGGTCGTCTACGTCCTGATCGCCGGCGCCGTGGTCGCGGCGATCTGCGGCTACATGGCGGGCCTGATCGGCTCCTCCAACAGTCCGATCTCCGGCGTCGGCATCCTGGCCGCGCTCGGCGCCGCGCTGCTGCTCGCAGGCGCCTATGGCGCAGGCGGAGAGCCGGCGCGCGTCCAGGCGCTCGCCGCCTATGTGCTGATGACGACGGCGATCGTGTTTGGAGTCGCGACAATCTCGAACGACAATCTGCAGGACCTGAAGACGGGACAGCTGGTCGGCGCGACCCCATGGCGCCAGCAGGTCGCGCTCGTCCTCGGCGTGGTCTTCGGCGCGCTGATCATCCCGCCGGTGCTGAACCTGCTCAACGCCACCTTCGGCTTTTCGGGCGCGCCGGGCGCGGGGCCCGACGCGCTCGCCGCGCCTCAGGCGACGCTGATCGCGGCGCTCGTGAGAGGCGTGCTGGGCGGCGACCTCGACTGGAGCCGGATCGGGATCGGGGCTGCGATCGGCGCCGCCGCCATCGCGCTCGACGAGGCCCTCGGCCGCGCCGGCCGGATGCGCTTGCCGCCGCTCGGCGTCGGCATGGGGGTCTATCTGCCGATGTCGATCACGCTGCTGGTCCCGATCGGCGCCGGCGTCGGCTGGCTTTATGGGCGATGGGCGGCCGGGGCTGCGAACCCGGACCTCGCCCGGCGCATGGGCGTGCTGATGGCGACCGGGCTGATCGTCGGCGAAAGCCTGTTCGGCGTGGCCTTCGCCGGGCTGGTGGCCGGCATGGGCGAGGAGGCGCCGCTGGCGCTGATGCCCGAGCACCGTTTCGCCGCACCCCTCGCCGCGGCGACGTTCGCCGGCGTGATCGCCCTGCTCTACGCCGCCGCCCGCCGCGCCGCCGACCGCTGAGCCCCCCAAGGCGCGCCGCCTCACCGCGATCGCGCAGCCGGCGCGACAGTCCGCGCAGGAACCGGCGCGGGCTCTGCATTGTTGCCTACGCATCCCGGCGCCCCGACGACGCCTCCCGCACATGGAGACACCACCATGGCCACCACGGTCGGCGACTATTTCTGGGAGCGGCTCAAGTCCTGGGGCGTCACGCGCGTCTTCGGCTATCCGGGCGACGGCATCAATGGCCTGCTTGGCGCCCTCAACCGGCGCGGCGGCGACATCGAGTTCATCCAGGTGCGCCATGAGGAGATGGCGGCTTTCATGGCCTCGGCGCACGCCAAGTTCACCGGCGAACTCGGCGTCTGCCTCGCGACCTCCGGCCCCGGCGCGTCGCACCTCATCACCGGGCTCTACGACGCCCGGCTCGACCACATGCCGGTTCTGGCGATCGCGGGCCAGCAGGCGCGCACGGCGGTCGGAGCGCATTACCAGCAGGAGATCGACCTCAAGTCGATGTTCAAGGACGTCGCCGGCGCGTTCTGCGAGCAGGCCATGGTTCCCGGCCAGGTGCGCCATCTGATCGATCGCGCCTGCCGCATCGCGATCGGCGAACGGCGCGTCACGGCGCTGATCTTCCCCAACGACCTGCAGGAGGAGGCTTACGAGGAGCCTCCGCTCGCCCATGGCGCGGTGCAGTCCGGCGTCGGCTATTCGCGCCCGAAGGTGACGCCCTACGAGCACGATCTGCGGCGCGCCGCCGAGGTTCTGAACGCCGGCGAGAAGGTCGCGATGCTGGTTGGCGCCGGCGCAATGCACGCGACCGACGAGGTCGTCCAGATCGCGGAGCTGCTCGGCGCGGGCGTCGCCAAGGCGCTGCTCGGCAAGGCCGCCGTGCCGGATGACCTGCCTTACGTCACCGGCTCCATCGGCCTGCTCGGCACTCCGGCCAGCGCCAAGCTGATGGAGGGCTGCGACACGCTGCTGATGGTCGGCACCGGCTTTCCCTATTCCGAGTTCCTTCCGGAGCCCGGCAAGGCGCGCGCCGTCCAGATCGACCTCGAGCCCGGCATGTTGTCGCTCCGCTACCCCGTCGAGGTTCCGCTCGTCGGGGACGCGGTCGAGACGCTGCGGGCGCTGATTCCGCTGATCCGCGCCAAGCAAGACGGCTCCTGGCGCGGCAAGGTCGAGAAGACCGTCAAGGAGTCGTGGGAGACGATGGAGAAGCGCGCGCTCGCGCCGGCCGATCCGGTCAATCCCCAGCGCGTGTTCTGGGAGCTCAGCCCGCGCCTGCCGAACGGCGCGATCCTGACCTCGGACAGCGGCTCCTGCGCCAACTGGTACGCGCGCGATCTGCGGATCCGCCGCGGCATGATGGCGTCGCTATCCGGCGGCCTCGCCTCAATGGGCGCCGCCGTCCCGTACGCGATCGCGGCGAAATTCGCCTATCCGGGCCGCCCGGTGATCGCGATGGTTGGCGACGGCGCAATGCAGATGAACAACATGGCCGAGCTCATCACGGTCCAGAAATACTGGCGCCAATGGGCGACGCCCGGCTTCGTCGTGATGGTGCTGAACAACCAGGACCTCAACCAGGTCACCTGGGAGCAGCGGGTGATGGAGGGCGACCCGAAATTCGAGGCGACCCAGATCCTGCCGGACGTGCCCTATCATCGCTTCGCCGAGCTGATCGGCCTCAAAGGCATCTATGTGGACGATCCTGAGGCGCTCGGCGCCGCCTGGGACGAGGCGCTCCGGTCGGACAGGCCGGTGGTGCTCGAAGTCCGCACCGACCCGGACGTGCCGCCCATGCCGCCCCATCTGACGCTGAAGCAGGTCCGCAACTTCATGACCGCCTGGCCGAGCGACCCGAACGCGGGCGCGATGCTCAAGGACACCGCCCGCCAGGCGCTCGCGTCGGTGCTGCCCGGCTCGGACTGACGGTTCTAGTTCGGCCCGCCGACCAAGAGCGATGCGGGCCGCGGGGCGGGTACCTTCCAGGACGATGCGCGCTAGCTGATCCGGAAGGCGGCCTGGCGGCCGGCGTTGTGGGGTGATCGCCGAACGATGGCGCAGCTGTTCCGGCCGGGCGCGAACGCGATCCTGAGGGTGGCGCTGGTCTCCTTTGTCGCGGTCCCGGCCGCGGTCTTTGGAGGCGCGGCCGCCCTCCAGCGCACCTCCTACGTCACCGGACAGCACGAATTCGCCGACCAGCCGGTCCCGTTCAGCCACCAGCATCACGTGGCGGACCTCGGCCTCGACTGCCGGTTCTGCCACACGGGCGCGGAGACCCGAGCCTATGCGGGCCTGCCCCCGACCAAGACCTGCATGACCTGCCATTCGCAGGTCTGGACCAACGCCAAGATGCTGGCCCCTGTCCGCGACAGCTTCGCCGCGGGCGAGCCGATCGCCTGGAATCGGGTCAACGACCTGCCGGGCTACGTCTATTTCGATCACCACGTGCATGTTCGGAACGGCGCGCCCTGCGCGGCCTGTCACGGCGACGTCTCCAAGATGCCGCTGACCGCGAAGGCCGCTCCGATGACCATGCAGTTCTGCCTCGACTGCCATCGCGACCCCGCGACGCGCCTCGCGCCAAAGGCCCGGGTGTTCGACCCGCAGGTCTATGAGGCGATCGCGCAGGAGGACGCGAAAGCGATCCATCAGCGGGTGGCGCAACTGCCGGAGACGCAGGCGCTGACCGACTGCTCGGTGTGTCATCGATGACCGCGCTGGACCGACGCGAGGCGCTGCGGCTGATCGCGCTTGGCGCGACGGCGGCGCTCGCCGGCTGCGACGCCCCGCAGGAGACGATCCATCCGGCCGCCCATCCGGCCGAAGGCGAGACGCCGGGCGTCGTGCGGCGCTACCGCACCGCGGTTCCGTTCTGCGGCTATGGCCGCGGCGTGACGGGGCTCGTCGTCGACGGGCGGCCGATCAAGCTGGAAGGCTCGCCGGGCCATCCCGCGAGCCTCGGCGCGACCGATCTGTTCACCGAAATCTCGATCCTCGACCTCTACGACCCGCAGCGTTTGCGCGCGCCCGTGGAGCGGGGCGTGCAGACCTCGTGGGAGCTGATTTCGCAGGCGGTCGCGGCCCCGCTCGCGCGATCCGGCGGCGACGGCTTCCGGCTCCTGACCGGCCGCACGACGTCGCCGACGCTGCTCAGGCGCATCGCCGATCTCAAACGGCGGTTCCCGGCGATGCGGCACGTCAGCTACGAGCCGTTCGGGGACGACGCCGAGCGCACAGGCGCGACGCTCGCCTTCGGACGCCCGCTCGTCATGCGTCCGCGGCTCGCCGAGGCCGACGTGATCGTCGCGCTCGACGCCGATCCGCTCGGTCCCGGCCCGGACCAGGTGGCGCTCGCACACGGTTGGAGCGAGCGGCGCAAGGCGGCCGGCCCCGCGCCGCGGCTTTACGCGCTCGAACCTAGCCTCACGCAGACAGGCGTCGTCGCGGATCGGCGCGCGACCCTCCCGCCAGCCGCGATCGCGGCGGCCGCCCGCGCGATCTTCGCCGGCCTCTCGCATGACGCTCAGGCAGAAGCCACGCCGCCCATCGTGGCCGACATCCTGCGCGATCTGCGCGGCGCGCAGAGTCGTGCGGTCGTGCTCGTCGGGCGCGCGCAGGCGCCGGAGATCCATGCGGTCGCGGCGGCGATCAACCAGCGTCTTGCGGCGCCGGTCGACTGGATCGCGCCGGTCGATCCGGAGACCGCGCCGCACTGGCGGGCGCTCCGCGCGCTGCAGGAGGAGATCGAGAGCGGCCACGTCTCCACGCTTGTGATGATCGAGGTCAACCCCGCTTTGCACGCCGCCGGCTTCGCCGCGGCGCTCGGGAAAGTCGAGCGCACCGTCGCGGTCTCGGCGTTCGAGGACGAGACCGCCCGCGCCGCGCGCTGGACGCTGCCGCTCAGTCACCCGCTCGAAGCCTGGGGCGACCTGCGGGCGCCGGACGGAACCGCCAGCGTCGTGCAGCCGCTGATCCGGCCGCTCTACGACACCCGCTCGCCGATCGAGATCATCGACCTGCTGGAAGGCCGCTTTCGGCAGGGCGCGAATTACGACGCCGTGCGGGAGACTTGGAGGAAGGGCCGCGAAGACGGCTTCGAGGACTGGTGGGCGCAGACGCTGACGGCGGGCGTGGTGGCGGACTCCGCCGCGGCCCCGGAGCAGCCTGCGCCCGCCGCCGCGCCGCCGGAGGCGCCGCCCGTGGTCCGGACGGAAGGGCTCTCGGTGCGCGTGGCGCCGTCGCCTACTCTGTGGGACGGGCGCTTCGCGACCAACGCCTGGGCGCAGGAATGTCCGGACCCCGTCACCAAAGAGGTCTGGGGCGCGTCGCTCCGCGTCTCGAAGGCGGACGCAAGCCGCCTCGGCCTGGCGGACGGCGATCTCGTGCGGATCGGGGACGCCGGCGAAGCGGCCGTGAGGATCACGCGCGGCCAGGCCGAAGGATGCGCCACTTTGCTCGCCGGCTACGGCCGCGACACCGGCGGCCCGATCGCCGACGTCGGCGGCGCCAACGCCTTTGCTCTGCTCCGCCAGGGCGGCTGGACGAGCGGTCCGATCACGCTCGACCGAAGCGGCGAACGCCGGACGGCGGTTTCGACACAGGCCACCTTCGCGCTCGAGGGCGAGCTTAGCCGGCTATTTCCAATCCTGGCTCCGGGTGAGGCGACGCCGAAGCCCGAGGCGCTCGCCACCCTGCTGGACGTTCAGCCGAGCCCAGCGCCGGCGGCCTGGGGCATGGTGATCGACAATTCGGTCTGCATCGGCTGCAACGCATGCGTCGCCGCCTGCCAGGCGGAGAACAACGTCCCGGCGATCGGCCCTGACGAGATGGCCCGCAACCGCGACATGCACTGGCTGCGCGTCGACTTCTACGATCAGGGCCAGGACGAGGAGCCGGCCTTCGGCTTCGAGCCAATGCCCTGCATGCACTGCGAAACGGCGCCTTGCGAGCCGGTCTGCCCGGTCGCGGCCTCGGTCCACGACACGCAGGGGCTGAACGTGCAGGTCTACAACCGCTGCGTGGGCACGCGGACCTGCCAGGCCAACTGCCCCTACAAGGTGCGGCGCTTCAACTTCCTCGACTATGCGGAGCACGGTCCGTATGGCGGCGTGGACCAGAAGCCTCTGCGGGCGCAGCGCAATCCGGACGTCACGGTGCGGGCGCGCGGCGTGATGGAGAAATGCACCTATTGCGTCCAGCGCATCTCGGCGGCGAACCGCGTAAGCTCGGCGAGCGGCGAAGCGATCGCCGACGGCGCCGTCGTCACCGCCTGCCAGGCGGCGTGCCCGACCCGCGCCATCGCGTTCGGCAACCTCAAGGATGAGAGCTCCGCAGTCGCGCGGCTGAAGCGCGATCCCCGTCACTTCGCGCTGCTCGAAGAGCTCGGAACGAGACCCCGCACCACCTATCTGGCGCGGGTTCGCAACGCCGGGGAGAAGAGCGGTTGAGCGCGGCGGCGCGGCGATGGCTCGGCGAGCAGGTCGCCACGAGCGGGACTCTGACCGATCTCGTCTGCGCGCCTCTGGACCGAGGCTGGAGCAAGCGGTGGCTCATGGCCCTGCTGGGCAGCCTCGCGCTCGCCTTCCTCGGCGCGCTCGCGGTCGGGTATTCGCTGCTCGAGGGCCCGGGCGTCTGGGGCAACAACACGGCCGTCGTCTGGGGCTTCCCCATCGCCAACTATGTCTGGTGGATCGGCATCGGCAACGCCGGCACGCTGATCTCGTCGCTGCTGCTGCTCACGCGACAGAACTGGCGCGCCTCGATCAACCGCTTTGCCGAGGCGATGACGCTGTTCGCCGTCGCGATCGCCGGAATCTTCCCCATCCTGCATCTCGGCCGGCCGATGTACTTCTACTGGCTCGCCCCTTACCCGAACACGATGGATCTGTGGCCGCAATGGCGGTCGGCGCTGGTTTGGGACTTCTGGGCGATCCTTTGCTACCTGCTGTTCTCGGTGGTCTTCTTCTATGTCGGCCTGCTGCCGGACCTCGCCACCTTGCGGGACCGCGAGACGCTCGGCCGCGGCTGGCGCAAGATCTACGGGGTCGCGGCGCTCGGCTGGCAAGGCTCCGCCGCCCAGTGGCAGGCGCATGAGCGGCTGCACCGCGCGCTCGCCGTGATCGCGACGCCGCTGGTGTGCTCGGTGCATTCCATCGTCGGGCTCGATTTCGCGGCCTCGCTGATGCCGGGCTGGACGGAAGGGATCTTCCCGCCCTTCTTCGTCGTCGGCGCGCTGTTCTCGGGCTTCGCCATGGTGACGCTGATCGCGCTGGTCATCCGCCACGCGCTCGGGCTCGAGGCGATTGTCACGCCTGCGCATTTCGACGCCATGGCGAAGATCATGCTCGCGGCCTCGGTCGCGATGGGTCTGTCCTACGGAACCGAGTGGTTCACCTCCTGGTGGACCGGCGAGGCGAGCGATGCGCGCTTCCTGCGCTTCGCCTTTACGGGCCCGTACTGGCCGTTCACCGTCGGCATGATCCTGGCGAACGTGGTCGCCCCGCAGGCCTTCTGGTTCCCGGCCGCGCGCCGCAGCCCCGTGGCGCTCGTGTCCGTTTCGCTGGCGATCCTGGTCGGGATGTATCTCGAGCGGATCAACATCATCATCGATACGCTGTCGATCGGCTACGTCCCGAGCTTCTGGAAGCTCTACGCGCCGACCCTGGTCGACGGCGCGATCCTGGCCGGGACCGCCGGCCTGTTCGTGGCGCTCATGCTGATCGCGTCGCGCTACCTGCCGATGGTCTCGATCCACGAGAGCCGCCGGCTGGTCGCGGAGGCGTCGCGATGAGCCCGCTCGCCGTCGCGAGCTTCCTGCATGAGGCGGCGTTCCGCGACGCGGTGGCGGCGGCGCGCGCCGACGGGCGGCGGGTCGTGGGCTGCTGGTCGCCCTATCCGGTGGAAGGCCTGCCGGCGACAGACGCGCCGCGCGGGATCGTCGCCGCCGTGGTCGCGGCAGGGCTCGTGATGGCCGCCGCGCTGTTCGTTCTCGAGGGGTGGAGCGCGACGCGCGGCTACCCGTTCAACGAAGGCGCGCGGCCATTGATGAGCTGGCAAGCCTTTCTCATCGCGCCGATCGAGTTCGGCGCGCTCTCGGCCGCGCTCGGCGGTCTCGTGGCGCTGATCGTCAGGGCCCGGCTCACGCGCCTCAACGATCCCGCCTTCGACCTCGCCGAACTGGCCGGGGCGTCGCGAGACCGCTTCGTGCTCGCCCTCGCCTGCGCCGATTTCGAGGCGGCCGAGCGGACCGCGGATGCGCTGAGCCGCGCCGGGGCTGAGACCAGCCGGGTCGCCGCGCGATGAGAGGCGCGGCCGCCATTCTGCTCGTCGCGGCGCCGCTGCTCGCCGGCTGCGACCTCTCTATGTCGGATCAGCCGCGGCATGAGGCGGAGGGCTCGGACACGCTCTGGGAAGGCGGCCCGAAGGCGCAGGCCGCGCCCCCTGGAACCGTCGCGATCGACGCGATCGCGCGCGACGAAGCGCTCAAAAACCCGCCGGCGCCCACGCTCGCGCTGCTCGAGCGCGGGGAGGAGCGCTACGCGATCTATTGCGCGCCTTGCCATGGCGCGGGCGGCAAGGGCGACGGCGCGGTGGTGGCGCGCGGCTTCCCGGCGCCGAAGAGCCTCGCCGATCCAAACCTCAGCGCGATGCCGCCGCAGCATGTCGTCGACGCGATCAGCCGGGGCTTTGGGCTGATGTACGATTTCGCGGACAAGATCGAGCCGCGCGACCGCTGGGCGATCGCGTTCTACGTCAAGGCGCTGCAGCGCGCTGAGGCCGAGGAGCGGTCCGGCAGATGACCCGCTTCGCCCCCCATATTCTGGCGCTCGCCGGCGCAGCGGGCCTGGCGCTCACGGCGATCCTCGCGCCAGGCGCCGCGGGCGCGGGCTGGCGGGCGGCGGTCCTCGTCGCATCGTGCGCGCCGGTCGGCGCGGTGGCGCTGCTGATGGTGGCGCGGCTCGTCGGGGCCAACTGGGACGCCGCCCTGAAGCCGCTTCTGACGGGCCTCGTCATCCTGCCGTTCGCAGCGTTCGCCGTCACGCTCGACCAGATGCTCTTCCGTCCCGCCGGAGCCCATCTGTCGCTCTATCTCGGTCCCCTCGCCTTCTCGGCGCGCGCCGCGGTCGCGGTAGCCGTCTGGTGCGGACTCGGTCTGCTGATCGCGCGACGTCGCCTGACGCCGCTGCAGGCCGCGCTCGGGCTTGCAGCGCATGGGCTTCTCGTCAGCGCGGTCGCAGTCGACTGGATCCTCGCCGTGCGGCCAGGCCAGCCGGGCTCCGGCTTCGGCATGGCGCTCGCAGCGGCCCAGATCGCCGCGGCCGCGGGCCTTTCCGGCCTTCTGGGGCTCGGCGACGAGCGCCTCCGGAAGGACATGTCGCGCCTCGCGATCGCAGCCGCGCTCGGGCTGAGCTACCTGCTCTACGTCGATTACCTGATCGTCTGGTTCGGCAACCTTCCGGCGCGGGTCGGGTGGTATGTCACGCGGACCGGCGGATTCTGGGCGTTCTGGCCATTGGCCGCGCTGCTCGTCGGCCTGCTCGCCCCGATCCTGTGCGCCGGCCTGGTGCGGACGCCGGTCGCGCTGCGCGTCGCGGGCGGCGCGACGGCGCTCGGCGTGGCGCTCGCGCTTGGCTGGCTGGTTCTGCCGGCGGGCGGCCCGATCGCCGCCGCGGCGGCCGTCGCCGCGCTGGCCATCATGGCCGGCGGCGCGGCGCTTGCGGCGCGGAGGATCGGCGCATGAGCCAGAATGCGGGCAAGCGGCCGCTGGAGGGCTGGTCGGTGCGCGAACGGCCGGCGGTGATCGCCGGGCTTGCGGTCAGCCTGACGCTGCTCGCGCTCGTCGTCGGCGGCGTGACGCTCTACAACCGCTATGTCCGCGAACACGTCGCGTTTTCCACCGAGCGCTTCGCGGAGCCCCGCCTCGAGCGGCGTTCGCTCGCGCCGGCTGAGATCACGCGGCGCGCAGAGCGGCCGTCCGAAAAGCCCGATGTCGGTCGCGCGATGCGCGAGATCGTCGAGGAGGGCGCCAGATGATCCTCCGCCGCGTCACCCTCGTTCTGGCTCTGCTGTGCGCCGCAGGCCCCGCCGCCGCGGCGCTGGCGCCTTCTGAGCTGTCGAAGGCCGAGGCCGCGCCGCCGCCGGACGCGCGGCTGCCGGAGGGTCTCGCGTTCATCGACCAGGCGGGGCGGCCGGCGGCGCTCGGGCCCTCGGGGACCCCTACCCTGCTGATCTTCGCCGACTACACCTGCCGGCACGTCTGCGGCTCGGCCCTGACCTTGACCGCCGCAGCGATCGAGAGCGCCGGCCTCGCCCCCGGCCGCGACGTCCGGTTTGTCGTCGTCGGTCTCGATCCCAAGGACGGGCCGGCGGAAGCGAAGGCGATGGCCGACACGCGTCTCGCGGACATGCCTGAGATCGCGCGGGCGACGCTGCTGCTGAGCGGCGACCAGGAAGCCGTCGGCCGGCTGGAGCGCGCCTTCGGCTACCGGGCGGAATATGACCCTGAGACCGACCAGTTCGCCCATCAGGCGGCGGCGTTTCTGCTGACGCCCGACGGCCGGCTCTCGGACGTGCTCTCCGAGATCGCCATGACGCCCGAGACGCTTCGGGCGAAGGTCGACGCCGCGGCCGCGGGCGCGACCACAGGCTCCCCGGGCCTCGTGTCGCGCGCGATCTCGCTCTGCTACGGCTTCGCGGCCGCGCATGGCCTGCATTCGGAGGCTGTCATCGTCGGCCTGCGCGGCGCCGCGCTGGGATTCTGCGCGCTGATGGGCTTCGCGGTCTGGCGTCTCGTCCGGCGGAGGGCTGCGGCATGATGCCGGAGGAGGCCTCGACCATCGCGGCGCAGGTCGACTGGATCTTCTACGCGCTGTGCGGCGTCTCGATCGCCATCATGCTGCTGGTCGGGACCATCCTGCTCGGCTTCTCGATCCGCTACCGCCGCGGCTCGCCCGCGCCGCGGCCGCCGGTTTCGCAAAGCGTCACGGGGCGCTTCGAGCACAGCTGGACCTTCGGGGTCGCGGCGCTTGCCGTGTTCCTCTTCCTGTTCGCGGCCTCCGCGCAGGCGCCGCAATACGCGATCCCCAAGAACGCGATGGAGATCCACGTCGTCGCGAAGCAGTGGATGTGGAAGACCCAGCATCCCGGCGGAGCGCGGGAGATCAACGCCCTCCACGTGCCGGTCGACACGCCGATCAAGCTGGTAATGACCAGCCAGGACGTCATCCATTCCTTCGCCGTCCCGGCCTTCCGCATCAAGCAGGACGTCCTGCCCGATCGCCTCACCGCCACCTGGTTCGAGGCCAACAAGGTCGGGACGTATCACCTGTTCTGCACCGAATATTGCGGGACCGACCACAGCCGGATGATCGGGGAGATCGTCGTCCTGTCGAAGCAGGACTACCCGGCCTGGCTTGCGCGCCAGCCGCAGGGCGAGGATCTGACCGCGCAGGGCGCCCGGCTGTTCCGGGAGCTCGGCTGCTCCAGCTGCCACGGCGCCGGATCGAAGGTCGCGGCGCCGTCGCTCGATCGGCTCTGGGGCGCCACGCGCCAGCTCGCGGACGGGCGCTCGGCGGTGGTCGATGAGGATTACGTCCGGGCTGCGATCCTCGCTCCGCAGGAGCACGCGGGCCCGGGGCGCGTGGCCGAGATGCCGAGCTTTGCCGGAAAAGTCTCCGCCGAGGAGCTCAGCGCGCTCACCTCCTATCTGAAGTCGCTTTCGCAAGGACGGAGCTCGGCCCGATGACGGCGATCGATCTCGAGCGCGCGGCGAACGCGTCTCTGGCTCCGCGGCTGGCGAGCTACCTCACCGAGGGGACGACCGTCCGCTCGTGGCTGCTGACCACCGACCACAAGCGCATCGCGCTGCTCTACTTCGCCTCGATAACGGTATTCTTCTTCGTCGGCGGCGCGGCCGCAGTCGGCATCCGGCTCGAGCTGTTCACGCCGCGCGCCGACTTCTTCTCGTCCGACACCTACAACCGGCTGTTCACTATGCATGGCGTGGTGATGGTCTGGTTCTTCCTGGTGCCGTCGATCCCCGCGACTCTCGGCAACTTCCTGCTGCCGCTGATGATCGGCGCCCACGAGGTGGCTTTTCCGAAGCTCAACCTCGTCTCCTGGTATCTCTACATCGGCGGCGGCCTGTTCACGGTGCTGTGCCTGTTCCTCGGAGGCGTCGACACCGGCTGGACCTTCTACACGCCGTTCTCGACGATGTTCTCGAACTCCTATGTGCTGCTGGCGGCGCTTGGGGTCTTCGTCGTCGGATTCTCGTCCATCGCGACCGGCGTCAACTTCATCGCGACCGTCCATCTGATGCGCGCCGAGGGCATGACCTGGATGCGCCTGCCGCTGTTCGTGTGGGCGATGTACGCCACGAGCCTCGTCATGGCGCTCGCGACGCCGGTGCTCGCCATGGCGCTGCTGCTGATCATCGCGGAGCGCGGCCTCGGCATCCCGATCTTCGATCCGACGGTCGGCGGCGACCCGCTGCTGTTCCAGCACCTGTTCTGGTTCTACAGCCACCCGGCGGTCTACATCATGATCCTGCCGGCCATGGGCGTGGTCTCGGAGATCATCGCCTGCGAAGCGCGCAGGCGGATATTCGGCTACCAGGCGATGGTCTACGCGATGCTGGTCATCGCGGTGCTCGGCTTCCTCGTCTGGGGCCACCACATGTTCGTGTCGGGCCAGTCGCCGCTGGCGAGCATGATCTTCTCGTTCCTGTCCTTCGTGATCGCGGTGCCGTCCGCCATCAAGGTGTTCAACTGGACCGGCACGCTCTATCGCGGCCAGATCCGCTTCTCGGCGCCGATGCTCTATGCGCTCGGCTTCGTCGGGCTGTTCACGCTGGGCGGGCTCACGGGGCTGATGCTGGCCGCCGTGCCGGTCGACGTGCATGTCAGCGACACCTACTTCGTTGTCGCCCATTTCCACTACATCATGGTGGGCGGCGCGGTGTCGGCCTTCTTCGGCGGCCTGCACTTCTGGTGGCCGAAGATCACCGGCCGGATGTATTCGGAAGTGTTCGCCCGTTTCGCCGCGGTCGCGCTGTTCTTCGGCTTCAACTTCACCTTCTTCCCGCAGTTCATCGTCGGCTATCTGGGGATGCCGCGGCGCTATCATGAGTACGTCCCGGAGTTCCAGGTCTGGAACGTCATGTCGTCGACGGGCGCGGTGACGCTCGCGATCGCCTACCTCATGCCGCTCGTCTATCTCGGCTGGTCGCTGCTCTACGGTGAGCGCGCTTCGGCCAATCCACACGATGCGACCGGTCTCGAGTGGAGCACAGCCTCGCCGCCGCCGGCCCACAATTTTCTGACGCCTCCCAGGGTCGACGCCGAGCCTTACGCCTATCACGATGACGCCAAGGCGCCCGGCTACGAGAACAAGGCCGAGCACCCGCAGAGAGCCGGCGCATGAGCCGGCCCGCCGCCATCCTGAACGCGCCATGGGACGACCAGGCGCGCCAGCGCGAGGCGATGCGCTTCGGCGTCTGGCTGTTTCTTGCCGGGGAGATCCTGTTCTTTGGCGGCCTGCTGCTTGTCTACGCCGTCGCGCGCTACGTCGATCCTGAGGGCTCTCTCGCGGGAGCGCGCGAGACCGACGCGGCCTATGGCTTCGCCAACACCATCATCCTGCTGACGAGCTCCTGCGCCATGACGATCGCGGAGCGCGCCGCAAAGCAGGGCTTGGAGCGGGTCGCGTCAGCCGGGCTCTGGATCGCCTTCACGCTCGGCGCCGCCTTCCTTGCGGTGAAGGGCTTCGAATATCGCCAGGACCTCCAGGAGAACCTGTTTCCTTCGGGCCGCGCGTTCCGGCTCGATCAGGCGGGCGCGGCCCGGTTCTGGGCGTTCTACTGGGTCGCGACCCTCGTTCACATGGCGCACCTGATCGCGGGGCTCGGCTTGATCGGCCGTCTCATCGCGCTCGGCAGACTTGAGCGCGGCGTCGGACGCCGGTGGATGGCGGTCGAGGTGACGAGCTTCTACTGGCACTTTGTCGACGCGATCTGGATCATCCTGTTTCCGCTCCTCTACCTCGCGGGTAAGGGCGGATGACGAAAGAACAGAAGCGCTACGTGGTGCGCGCTCCGCTGATCGGCCTTGCGGCGCTGATCGGCCTCGTCAGCCTGAGCGCCGGCTGGGCCTATGCGCCGTTCGCGCCGGCCAAACTCGAGGTCTCGCTCGCCTGCGCCGCCTTGATGCTGGCGGTGGTGCTTGTGGTTTTCATGGAGTTCCGTCGCGCCGGCGCGCTGGTGCGGGTGACGGCGCTCGCAGGCTGCGTCTGGCTCAGCTTTCTGTTCCTGCAGACGCTCGGCGAGATCGCCAGCCGCTGAGCGCTCGGCCGCGATAGTGCGGCGCGGAACCAGTCCGCCGATCCAGCGCTTGCATGGGATGCGTATGACCGTCGGGGGACGGCGCAGGAAAGGCATCCCCATTGACCACCGCGTACCTCAACCGCATCGCCACGGCGACGCCGCCGAATGACGTGCACGAGGCCTTTGTCGCTTTCGCCGAGCGCCAGCTAACCGACCCTCGGGTCAACCGCATGTTCCGCCGGATGGCGGAGCGCAGCCAGATCGAGCATCGCTGGTCCTCGCTCGCGCCCAGTCACAACGGCGCGCCCGGGATGATCGATCGCGACGGCTTCTACAGGTCCGGCCGCTTCCCCTCGACGGGCGAGCGCATGCGCCGATACGAGACCGTCGCGCCCGATCTGGCGGCGCAGGCATTTGAACGGCTTGATCTCGGCGACGAGGCGGGTCGGTTGACCCACTTGATCACCGTCTCCTGCACCGGCCTGTCCGCGCCTGGCGTCGACTTCGACCTGATCGCCCGCTTCGGCCTCGATCCCTCCATCGAGCGCACCACGGTCGGCTTCATGGGCTGCTACGCCGCGATCAACGGCCTGAAGCTCGCGCGCCACATCGTGCGGTCCGAGCCGCAGTCGCGCGTCGCGGTGGTCTGCCTCGAGCTCTGCACGCTGCACCTCAACGAGAGCTCCAGCCTGGAGCAGCTGCTCTGCTTCCTGGTGTTCGGCGACGGCTGCGCCGCCGCGATCGTGAGCGCCGATCCGGTCGGCGTGTCGATCGACGGCTTCCATGCCGCGATGGCGCCCGGCACGGCGGACGAGATGCGGTGGAACATCGGCGACCTCGGCTTCGACATGTTCCTGTCTGGCCAGGTGCCGATCGAGCTCGGGCGGACCCTCCGGCTCGGCGCGGAGACGATCCTGGCGGGCCGCGCCATCGAAGACGTCGGCCTGTGGGCGGTGCATCCCGGCGGACGCTCGGTGCTCGACGCCGTCCAGGCGGGGCTCCAGCTCAGGCCCGAGGCGCTGGCGGCCTCCCGCGAGGTCCTGCGCGCCCACGGCAACATGTCGTCGGCCACGATCCTGTTCGTGCTCGCCGATCTGATGCGCGACGCGGCGCCGGGCCAGAGCGGCTGCGCGATGGCGTTCGGCCCGGGCCTCGTCGCCGAGACCATGACGTTCCGGACAGCCGCGCAGTGACCGCCTTCAGCGCCGTCGCGCGCTCCGACGCGCGCGAGCTCATGGACGAGGATTCCTCTGATTTCGAGACGTTCCGCGGCTGTCTGGTCGACCTCGCCCGGATCAACCGGCTGTCGCTCGGTTACCGGCCGACCGTCGCCTTCCTCGACCGGCTGCGGCGTGAGCGGCGGCTTCCCCAGGGACGTCCGCTCAGGATTCTCGATGTCGGCTGCGGCTATGGCGACACGCTGCGGGCGGTCGACGCCTGGGCGAGGCGGGTCGGCGCGCCCGTCGCTCTGCTGGGCATCGACCGCAACCCCTGGGCGGAGCGCGCGGCGCGGGCTGCGACTGAGCCGGCCGCGCCGATCGCCTTCCGGACCGTCGACCTGTTCGACTTCCGCCCGGACGGTCCGATCGACGTCGTGCTGAGCGCGCTCTTCGCCCACCACCTGGATGATCGGGAGCTGACGCGTTTCCTGCGCTGGCAGGAGAAGGTCGCCGGCGTCGGCTGGCATCTCAACGACCTGCGACGCAGCCGCCTTGCCTTCCACGGGTTTCGAGCGGCCTCGGCGGCGCTGCGGATGCATCGCTTCGTCCGACATGACGGCCCGGTGTCGTTCGCGCGCGCTTTCGTCAAGGACGACTGGCGGCGCGCGCTCGGCGCCGCAGGCGTGCCGGAGGGCGCAGCCAGGATCGCGCGTCAGGCGCCGTTCCGTCTCTGCGTCTCACGCGTCAAACCATGAGCGGCGAGTCGCATGACACGCTGATCGTCGGCGGTGGGCCGGCGGGGTCGGCGCTCGCCGCGGAGCTTGCCGGCGCCGGGCGCGACGTCGTGCTGGTGGAGCGCGAGCGCGGGCCGCATCACAAGGTCTGCGGCGAGTTCCTGAGCGCGCCGGCGCTCGCGATGCTGGCCCGCCTCGGCGTCGACGTGGCGGCGCTCGGCGCGGTCCCGGTCCACCGGATCGGCGTCTCCCGCGGCCGGTGGCGGATGGAGCGGCCATTGCCCTTCCGGGCGATGAGCCTGTCCCGGCGGGCGCTCGACGAGGCGCTGCTCGGGCGCGCCGAGGCGGCGGGCGCGCGAGTCCTGCGCGGAACGCCGGTGCGGGAGCTGACGCTCGTCGACGGCTGCTGGCGAGCCCGCCTCTCCGAACGCTCGATCCTCGCGCGGCGCGCCGTGCTGGCGACCGGCAAGCACGAGCTTCGCGGCCACGCCCGGCCGCCGGGCCGGCAGGACGACCTGATCGGCTTCAAGATGCACTACCGGCTGGCTGCGGCGGCGCAGGGACAACTCGACGGCCGGGTCGAGATCGCGCTGTTTCCCGGCGGATACGCCGGTCTCGAACCGATCGAAGACGGTCGCGCCAATCTTTGCCTCGTGCTGACGCGCGACGCGTTCTTGCAGGCCGGCGGAAACTGGGATGCGACCTTCGGTCTGGTTCGCGCGTCGTCTTCTGTCTTCGGTTCGTCGCTCGACGGCGCCGAGCCGCTGTTCGACCGCCCGCTCGCCATCTCCCGCATTCCGTATGGCCTGGTGCGCCGTTCCACCGAGGGCCTTTGGCTCGTCGGCGATCAGGCGGCGGTCATCCCGTCCCTTGCCGGCGAAGGCATGTCGTTCGCCCTGCACGGCGCGCGCGCCGCCGCGCGTTGCATGCTGGCGGACGGCGCCGCGGCCGAGTTCCAGGCGTCGCTGGCGGCGGACGTTTCCCGGCAGATCGGGCTCGCGACCGCTATCTCGCGCCTGGTCGTGCGCCCTTGGGCGCAGCGGCTCGCGCCGCTGTTCGCGCCCGCGCTCGTGACGCAGATCGCCGGGGCGACCCGCCTGAGGCTCGGACGGCCTCAGACCGGCCCGAGAAACATCCGGTACGCCGCGTTCCCGGACTCATCCTCATAGGGGTAGCCGAGGCTCGCGATCTTCTCCTCGAAGCGCGGCCGGTCGGCGTCGGGAACCTGAAGCCCAACCAGCACCCGTCCATAATCCGCGCCATGGTTGCGGTAGTGGAACAGGGTGATGCTCCAGTCCGAGCCCACCGCCTCGAGAAACCTCAGGAGCGCGCCGGGCCGCTCGGGGAATTCGAACCGGAGCACGATCTCGTCCGAGATGCCCTGCCGACGGCCGCCGACCATGTAGCGGATGTGCAGCTTGGCGATCTCGTCGGCGCTGATGTCCAGCACCGAATAGCCAGCGGCTTCCATGCCGGCGATCAGCCCCGGCTTCTCGCGAACCGCGTCCGTGAGCTTGAGCCCCACGAACACATGGGCCTCCGAGCCGGAGGCGTAGCGGTAATTGAACTCGGTGATGGTTCGGCCGCCGATCATCTCGATGAAGCGGCGGTAGCTGCCGCGCTTCTCGGGGATCGTGACGGCGAGCAGCATCTCGCGCGCCTCGCCGACCTCGGCGCGCTCGGCGACGTGCCGAAGGCGGTCGAAATTCATGTTCGCGCCGCTGTTGATCGCGACCAGCGCGCCGCGCGCCGGGCGGCCGCGCGCCGCGTAAGCCTTCAGGCCGGCGAGCGACAGCGCGCCCGCGGGCTCGGCCAAAACGCGCGTGTCTTCGAAAATGTCCTTCACCGCGGCGCACATCTCGTCGGTGTCGGCGGTCAGCACGCCGTCCAGCAGTTCGCGGCAGATCCGGAACGTCTCCTCGCCAGCCTGGCGGACCGCGACGCCGTCGGCGAACAGCCCGACGCGCGGCAGCACGACGCGCCGGTCAGCCTCGAGCGCCGCCTTCATGGAGGCCGCGTCGGCGGGCTCGACGCCGATGACCTTCACGTGCGGCCTGAGATATTTGACGTAGGAGGCGACGCCCGCCGCCAGCCCGCCGCCGCCGATCGGCACGAACAGCGCCTCGATCGGCCCCGGATGGTCCTGCAGGATCTCGACCCCGATCGTGCCCTGGCCGGCGATCACATGCGGATCGTCATAAGGGTGGATGAAGGTCATGCCGCGCTCTGCGCCCAGCATGTGGGCGAACGCATAGGCGTCGTCGAACGTGTCGCCGTGCAGCAGAACCTCGCCGCCGAGGTGCCGCACGGAGTCGATCTTGATGAGCGGCGTCGTCACCGGCATCACGATCAGCGCTTCGACGCCCAGCCGCTGCGCGGACAGCGCCACCCCTTGGGCGTGATTGCCCGCGGAGGCGCACACCACCCCGGCGCGGCGCTCCTCGTCCGACAGCCGCGCGATCCGGTTGTAGGCCCCCCGGATCTTGAACGAGAACACCGGCTGCATGTCCTCGCGCTTCAGCAGGACGTCCCGGCCGAGCCGGGCGCTGAGGCGGGTCATGCGGTCGAGCGGGGTGTGCGCCGCGACGTCGTAGACGCGGGCGTCCAGGATTTCGCGAACGTAATCCATCCGGCTGCTCCCTGGGGCCGGCCGGCGCGCCCCTGCGGAAATCCGACCGTGATCCGCGCCAAACCTGTGGCCGGACAAGGGCTCTAGGCGAGGAGGAGGAGCTTGCGCAAGCAAGCTGTCCGGCTCAGTCGGCGGCGGCCCGCGCAGCCGCAAGCGGAGTTCCGCGCTGGGTCACCACCAGCGCCACCCCCGACAGCACCAGCACCAGCGCTGCGACCGCCTTCGGGGTGATCGGCTCGCCGAGGATCGGCGCTGCGGCCAGAACGCCGATCAGCGGCACGAGCAGCGACCCGGTGGCGGCCGTCGACGGCGAGAGCCGGCGGATGGCGGCGAACCAGGCGAGATAGCAGAGCCCCATCGGCACGGCGGTCATGTAGAGCCAGGACGCGACGCCGACAGCGCTGAGGCCGCCAAACCGCGGGTGCTCGAACGCCAGGCTGAGCGCGATCATCGGGGCGCTGCCGAGCGCGACCTGCCAGGCGGTGTTGGCGATCGGGGGCAGCGGGGCCGCGCCGCGTCCCGTCACGGTTCCCATGGCGAACAGCACGGCGCCAGCGAGCGCGATGGCGACGCCCGGCAGCTTCGCCGCGTCGAGCGCCGCGAGGCTGTCGCCGAACAAGATCAGCGTGCCGGCGAGGCACAGCACGAGCGCCGCCGCCGAACGCAGGCTCGGGCGGACGCCCAGCACCGGCCAGGCGAGCAGCACCGCCCAGACGGGCATGGTGTAGACCAGCAGCGCCGCCTCGCCGGCCTTGAGCCAGAGCAGCGCGAGCGTCGAAAAGCCCATGAAGGCGAAGACGTTGGTGAAAGCCGCCCAGGCGAGCCGGGCGCGCCCGCCGCGCGGTACCGCGAGCCGCTCGCCCTTCGCCATGGCGAGCGCGGCCAGAACCGCCGCGGCGGCGAGCCCCGCCGATCCGCGCGCGAACAAGGGCGGCCATTCCTGCAGCAGCAGCTTGACGATGGGCCAGTTGAGGCCCCAGCCGACGGTCGCGACCAGCAGGCACGCGACGCCCGCGCGGTCGATGCGCGCGGGCGTCAAGCCCGTCGGCGCGGCCTCAGCGGCCGGCGCTGCGGTAGCGCGCGATCCTGTCATGGAGACCTTCCGGCATGACCGAGCGGACGAGGTCGGCCATGTCGGCGTCGCGCGTGTCCGCGCCCGTGAGCGCCAGAAGGCGTTCCGCCGCCGAGGTCGGCAGGCCCTGATGCGACGCCGCGATCTTTTCGGCCGCGGCCTCGAGCTCCGAGCGCTCCACCAGATGGGTCAGCAGGCCGAGGCTCAAGGCCTCCTCGGCCCCGATCGTCCGGTTCTCGAGCAGGATCGCGCGCGCCGCGTCCTGGCCGACGACGCGCGCCAGATGGCGCGTGCCGAGCGCCACGCCGAAGCGGAAGCCCGGGAAGCGGAACTTGGCCTCGCGTGAGCCGATCCGGTAGGCGCAGGACGCCGCGAGATCGGCCCCTGCGCCGAACGCCGCGCCGCCGACCAGCGCGATGGTGACGACCGGCGCATAGCGCACGGCTTGCAGCAGGGTCTCGATCCGCACGAAGCGCAGCAGCAGGTCGCCCTGGCTCTGCTCTTCGATCCCGGTGAAGTCGAAGCCGCCGCAGAACGCCTTGCCCTCGCCCGTGAAGGCGACGGGCGCGCCGCCCTGGGCGGCCGCCTCGAACTCCGCAAGCAGCGCGTCGACAGTCGCGGCGTCGAGCGCGTTGGCCTTTTCGGGCCGGTCGATCGTCAGCGTGCGGAACGCGCCCGCGGCGGCGGAGCCGACCCTCACAGGGCCTTGGCGTAGCGGCGTTCCGTCCATTCGCTCATCACCTCGTCATTGTGCTCGCCGAGCCGCGGGGGCGTCCGCGTGATCTCGAACTCGTAGTCCGTCAGCGCGATCGGGAAACCGACCGTTTTGGCCTCCGCGCCGTTCGGCATGGTGACCGGCTGCACCCAGCCCATTTCATCGACATGCGGATCGGAAAGGATCTCGGCGAAGTCGTTGATCGGCGCGCAGGGCACGCCCCTGGCGTCGAAGTCCGCGAGCCATTCGGCGGCCGTTCGGGTCGCGAAGATCGGCCCGAGGATCTCGGCGAGCTCGTTCTGGTTCTGCGCCCGCAGCGACTGCGTGGTGAAGCGCGGATCGTCCGGCAGGTCGGGGCGGCCGACGATCGCGCAGGTGTCGCGCCACAGCTTGTCATTGCCGGCCGCGATGGTGAACGGCTTGTCGGAGGCCTGGAACCCCGCATAGGGCGCGTTGCGCGGATGCGCCGAGCCGAGCCGGCGCGGGGCGACGCCGGTGCCGAAATACTCGCTCGTCTGCAGCGCCGAGATGCCCAGCAGCGAGCCGAGGATCGAGCAGTCGACATGCGCGCCCTTGCCGGTGTCGCGCGCCCGCATCACGGCCGCGAGGATCACATAGCCGGCGTAGAGTCCGGTCGCGAAGTCGCCCACCGGCACGCCGCATTTGACCGGCGGCCGGCCTTCCTCCCCGGTCACGCTCATCAGGCCGCTCATCGCCTGGGCGGTGACGTCGAAGGCGCCTTTTTGCGAATAGGGGCCGCTCTGGCCGTAACCGGTGATCGAGCAGTAGACCAGACGCGGATTGCGCGCCTTGAGCTGGTCGTAGCCGAGCCCCGCCCGCTTCAGGGCGCCGGGGCGGAAATTCTCGATGAAGACGTCGGCGTTCTCGACCAGGGCATAGAGCTTGGCGAGATCGTCCTTGTTCTTGATGTCGAGCGCGATCGACCGCTTGTTGCGGTTGAGCGAAGTGAAATTGCCGCTGAACTCGCCCTCGCCTTCATGGCCGGCGTGCAGCGGCGGCCAGCCGCGCATGCCGTCGCCGCCATCCGGACGCTCGACCTTCACCACGTCGGCGCCGAGATCGGCGAGCAGCATGCCGGTGAACGGACCCGCCGCGATCTGCGCGAATTCGAGCACCCGCAGCCCCTCGAGAGGTCTTACGGACGCTGCGCCGTTCATGCTCATGCCACCAGCCTTTCGCCTTCCAGCGCCGCATAGGCGCCGCGATGATAGAGCAGCGGTTCGCCGCCATGCACATGCACCTTGGCGACCTCGCCAATGATGATGGTGTGATCGCCGCCCTGGCAGATCTCCGAGAGGCTGCATTCCGCCGCCGCGAGCACGCCGTCAAGCAGCGGGCTGCCGAATTCGCCGATCGTGTAGCTGACCGTCTCGAACTTGTTCGGCTGCTTGGAGGCGAAGATCCGGGAAATCTCCGTCTGCTCGCGGGCCAGGAAGTGCAGCCCGAAATGGCCGCTCGCGAGCAGCGCGCCGAGCGTGTTCGACTTGTGGTCGAGGCAGATCAGGAACAGCGGCGGATCGAGCGAAAGCGACGTCACCGCGTTGATGGTGACGCCGCAGAGCTCGCCCTCGGGGCTCTGCGTGGTGACCACCGCGACGCCGGTCGCGAAATGGCCGGCGAAGGCGCGCAGTTCATTCGTGGTGATCTGAGCGGAGACGCACATTTGGGATGAACCTCCCGGAAACGGCACTGCGGAACGTGGGGTGTGAAGGCGCGTCAGGCGGCGGCGGCGAGCGGACCGTCGAGCCGCAGGCCGGCCTGCCGCATGAGGGGCAGCACGCGCTCGCCGAAGAACTTCAGGTCCGGCAGGAAGTCGTAGAAATTGACCTGAACGCCGTCGATCCCGGCGGCCTTGAGGCGCTTGAAGCCGTCGACGACCTGTTCGGGCGTGCCGACGATGTGGACGTTGCCGCCGATCGTCCACTGCTCCTTCGTGGCCGCCTTCCAGGACGCCTGATCGCCGCCCGCGAAGGTCTGGTAGAAGTTCTGCGCCGCTACCGGATCCGCGTTCTCGAGGATCGCATTGTACTGCGCCCAGGCCTCGGCTTCCGTCTCGCGGCAGATGACGTGCGGGTTGATCAGCGTGCGGACGTCGCGGCCGATCTCCTGCGCCGCCGTCTTGATCTTGGCGACATGCGCCGGCAGCGCCTCGCAGGCCTTGTCCAGATTGGCGCCGGCCGGGCTCGTCACGAAGATCAGATCGGAATGCTTGACCGCGTAGGCGAGGCCCGCGCCCGAGGACGAGGCGTTCACCAGCAGGCATTTGCCGCCGGCCGGCTTCGGCGCGATGAAGGCGTCCTTCATCTTCCAGAAGCGGCCGTCGATCGTGAGGTTCTCGTCCTCGGACCAGAGCCGCTCCATCATGGTCACGAACTCGTCCGCCATCACGTAGCGGTGGTCGTGCTCGATCGGCTCGAGCCCGAACATCTCGAACTCGCTCTTCTTGTAGCCGGTGACCATGTTGAGGCCCCAGCGGCCGCCGCTCATCTCCGAGATGGTGGCGCCGAACTTGGCGAGGTGCAGCGGGTGCCAGCCGTAGAGGATGTGCACAGTCGAGACGAGCAGAATGCGCTTGGTCAGCGCCGCGAGCCCCGCCGTCACGAGCAGCGGGTCGGTCGCCTTCTCGCGGAACTTCATCTCGCCGCCATAGCCGCCCTTCCCCATCCACTGGGCAAGGCCGAACACCAGGTCGAAGCCCAGCCGCTCCGCCTCGAGGGTGCAGCGGGCGTTGTAGTCGAAGGTCCAGGAGGTCTCGCGCGGCGCGCGGGACGGGCTCCAGGCGCCCGACTGGATCGGCAGGAACAGGCCGAGCATCAGCGGATTGCGCTTGGCGGCCTCGAGCGGCGACAGGGCGGCGTCGTCGCCTCCGTGGATTCGATCGAGCATGGTGCGCTCTCCCATCTGTTTAGCCCGGAGTTGCTCCCCGGCGCCGATCTGTCTGACGCCGTCGGCAAGGCGCGCCGGCTCGTCTGATCAGCATGGTAGGCTTCGTCTTTTTCGATTGAAAACGATTGTTTTCGATTAGGTTTCTTCGATTAATTCGATACGCGACCACGCTGTCGCTGACGCCGCACGGCCGGCGAGTCGCCTCGCCGGCCGCCGTTTCGTAGCCTCCGTGGGCGAACGGAGGCTACGAGGTCGCCGTGACGGGCGTGCGCGTCACCGGCGCGGCCGTCGTCGCCGCGTCTCCGCGGGCCCATCCCTCATTGGTGGCGTAGTCGGTCTTCGAGCGATCCTTGAGGCACAAGGCCGAGACCAGGCTGATCGCCGCGATCACCGCCAGGTAGGCGCTGATGGCCGTCGAGGTGCCGTAGGTGTGCAGCAGATAGGCGCAGATCAGCGGCGCCGGGCCGCCGGACGTCAGCGACGCGAGGTGGTAGCCGATCGAGGAGCCCGAATAGCGCACGTTCGGCGGGAAGCTCTCCGTCGTGAAGGCGGCGAGCGGCGCCCACTGCATGTCGTGGATCGGGATCGAGATCACGATCGCGAGGACGACGAGCGCCGGGATCTTGGTGTCCAGCATCCAGAAATATGGGAACGCGAAGGCCAGCATCGTGGCCGCCCCGATCACGTACATCCGCTTGCGGCCGATCTTGTCGGACGCCCAGCCGAAGAACGGGTTGGCGAACAAAGAGAACACGCAGGCGACGAGCACGCAGTTGAACAGGAACTGCTTTTCGAAACCCAGGTTCTTTGTGCCGTAGGACAACAGGAAGGTCGTGAAGATCACGAACGGGGCCTGCTGGCCGGTGCGGATCAGGCAGGTGAGCAGGATCTGCTTCCAGTAGCCGCGGACCGCTTCCATCACGGGCGCGCGCGACAGCTTCTTTTCGTCCTGCAGCCGCTTGAAGACCGGCGTCTCCAGCACGCCGAGGCGGATGTAGAGCCCGACGCCGATCAGCAGCGCGCTGATCAGGAACGGAATGCGCCAACCGATGGCCTCGAACCAGGCGGCGTCGCCGAACTGCGCGGTGAGGGTGAGCGCGCCCACCGCCATCAGCATGCCCAGAGGCGAGCCGAACTGCGGCCAGCTGGCCGCCAGGCCGCGGCTCTTGTTGAACTTCGACCACTCGGTCGCGACCGCGACCGCGCCGCCCCATTCGCCGCCGACGCCGATGCCCTGCAGGACGCGCAGGACCACGAGGCCGACCGCGCCCCAGACGCCGATCGATTCGTAAGTCGGCAGAAGGCCGATGAAGACAGTGCTCACGCCCATCAGCAGCAGCGTCACCACCAGGGTCGTCTTGCGGCCGATGCGGTCGCCATAATGGCCGAAGATCAGCGCGCCGAGCGGGCGCGCCACGAAGCCGACGAACATGGTCGAGAACGACAGCAGCGTCGCCGCATACGGATCGCTGGACGGGAAATACAGCTTGCCGAACACAAGCGCCGCGGCCAGTCCGTAGAGATAGAAGTCGTACCACTCGATCATCGTGCCGACGGTCGAGGCGATTACGGCGCGCCGGGCGTGGCGCGCGGTGTCGGCGTCGCTCAACGCCGACGTCCCCTGATGAGACGCCATCCAGTCCTCCTCACGTCCCTCCCCGGGACTATGGTGTCCACGTCGCCGAAGCCTGGATCTCCTGCGTCCCCGCTGTTCCGGATGACGCATCCCGACCCGGCGCCCGGTTTCCCCCGAGGGAATGATCCGGCGCCGGAGACGGCTGGAGCCCTGACGGGCGTTCTTTTTTGTTTGAGATCGCGAGGTCGGACCTCCCGATCTGCACAAACCTTATGGTCCGAAAAATCCGATTGAAACCGATAGTTTCCGATCGATAGACTTCGGGATATTCGATGGTCGAGCGGCCTATCCATGAATTTCCGCCAGCTTCAGACGTTTCTGGAAATCGTCCGGCTGGGCAGCTTCGCGGCCGCCGCGGGCAAGCTCAACGCCACCCAGTCCACCGTCTCGGCCCGCATCCAGGAGCTCGAGCAGGACCTCAGCGTCCAGCTGTTCGATCGCAGCCAGCGTAAGGCGACGCTCACCGCCAAGGGCCGCGAGCTGGTGAGCTACGCCGAGCGCGCGCTCGCGCTGCAGGCCGAGATCCGCGAGCAGATCGGCGCCCGCGAGGCGCTTTCGGGTGTGGTGCGGGTCGGGGTCGCCGAACTGGTCGCGATGACCTGGCTGCCCGATCTCGCCGCGCGGCTGCACCGGCTCTACCCGCGGATCACGCTTGAGCTCGACATCTCGCTGACCGCGCCGCTGCGCCAGCGCCTGCAGGCCGGCGAGCTCGACGTCGCCCTGATCCCCGGTCGCTCCTTCGAGCCCGGCCTCGTCACGCGGCCTCTCGGGGCGGTCGGGTTCTGCTGGATGGCCGGGCGCAGTCTCGCGCTGCCGGACCGGCCGCTCGAAGCCTCCGACTTCAAGTCGCTGCGCATTCTCTCGCTCGGCGAGAACTCGGTGCATTTCGAGACCGTGTCGTCGTGGCTCGCCGCGAGCGGCTCGACCCAGCGCCCGGATCTCTGCAACAGCATGACCGTGCTCTCGATCCTGACCGCCGCTGGCGTCGGGATCAGTCTCCTGCCGCCGTCCTGCTACCGCAACGAACTCGCGGACGGCACGCTGCGCATCCTGCCAAGCCGCCCGCAGCCGCCGCTGATGCCGTTCGCCGCCGTCTACAAGACGCGGCGGCTCACGACCCTGCAGCAGCTGGTGGCCGAGACGGCGGTAGAAGTCAGCACCTTTGGCGACGACGCGACGGCCGAACTCTGACCGGGCGGTCCGGCGCGACCGGACGGCGGGGCGCGCCTCGCCTGCGGTCGTGCTATGGGCGAACCTCCGTCCTCCAGAGCGAACCGCCCCATGTCCTCCGCCGACGTCTCCTACGCGCCGCTGATTCCGGTCCCGGCGGAACGCCGCGTGTTCGCGGCGCGCGACGCCTTCGCGCTGTGGTTCTCGCTCGGGCTCGGTCTGCTCGTGCTGCAGGCCGGCTCGCTTCTGGTTCCGGCGCTCAGCCTTGGTCAGGCGCTCGCGGCCGTCGTCTGCGGCACCCTGGTCGGGGTGCTGCCGCTCGCGCTCGCCGGGATGATCGGCGCCGAGACCGGTCTTGCCGCCATGGCCACGCTGCGGCCGTCGCTCGGGCTGCGCGGCGCGGCGATCCCGGCAGTGCTGAACGTGATCCAGCTGGTCGGCTGGGGCGCCTTCGAGATCATCGTGATGGCCGACGCCGCCGACACCCTGACCAGGGGCCTGATCGGCGTCTCCTCGCCTGTCGTCTGGACCCTGCTGTTCGGTGGGCTGGCGACCGCGATCGCGGCCGGTGGGCCGGTGTCTTTCGTGCGCCGCTTCCTGCGCGAATGGGGTCTTTACCTGATCCTCGCCGCCTCGGCCTGGCTGACCTATGCGCTGCTCGCCCGGCAGGACCTCGCCGCGCTGTTCGCCCGCCCCGGACAGGGCGGCATGGGTTTCGGCGCGGCCGTCGATCTGGTCGCGGCGATGCCGCTCTCCTGGCTGCCGGTGATCGCGGATTACGGGCGCTTCCACCGCTCGGCGGAGGGCGCGTTCCGCGGCTCGGCGCTCGGCTACTTCGTCGGCAATGTCTGGTTTTACGGGCTCGGCGCCACCTATGCGCTGGTCTCCGGCGGCGAGGCCTCGATCGCGACCACGCTGGCGCTGGCCGGCGGCGGCTTCGCGCTGCTGCTGATCCTGCTCGACGAGACCGACAACGCCTTTGCGGCGGTGCATTCGGCTGCGGTCTCGACCGGCACGCTCACCCGCGTCCCCGTCCGGCGGCTCGCGCTCGGCTTCGGAGCGCTTTGCACGCTGATCGCCCTGTCGCTGCCGCTCACCGAATATGAGGGCTTCCTGCTGCTGATCGGCTCTGTGTTCGCGCCGCTGTTCGGCGTCGTGCTCGCCGACTATTTCGTCGCCCGCCGGCGCCGCATCGACGTCGCGGAGATCGACCGCCGCGGCGGCGCCTACTGGTTCGCCGGCGGGCTGCGGCCTGCGGGCCTCGTCGCCTGGCTCGCCGGCGTCGCGGTCTATCACGGCGTCGGGCATCTGCTGCCCGATCTCGGCGCCACGCTGCCCGCCATGGCGGCCTCCGCGGCGATCTTCCTGCTCGCGACGCGGATGCGGGGCTGAGCGCCCGGCGCCGCCGCGCTCAGTGGCGACGACCGGACGCCAGCTCGTCGCCATAGCGCCACTCCAGCGCCGACTTCACGCCGAGCGTCACCAGGCCAAGGCATGCGAGCAGCGACGCGACCGCGAAGGCGGCGATGAAATTGTAGTCGTTGTAGAGGATCTCGACCTGCAGCGGGACCGTGTTGGTGAGTCCGCGGAGATGGCCTGAGACCACCGAGACGGCGCCGAACTCGCCCATCGCACGGGCGTTGCAGAGCAGCACGCCGTAGAGCAGCGCCCAGCGCACACTGGGCAGCGTCACGCTCCAGAAGGTGCGCCAGCCCCCTGCGCCGAGCGACAGCGCCGCCTCCTCCTCGGCGACCCCCTGCTCCTGCATCAGCGGGATGAGTTCGCGCGCGACGAACGGGAAGGTGACGAAGATCGTCGCCAGCACGATCCCCGGCACGGCGAAGATGATCTGCACCCCGTAGGATTGCAGATAGGAGCCGAAATAGCCGTGCGCGCCGAACAGCAGCACGTAGCACATGCCGGAGACGACCGGGGACACCGAGAACGGCAGGTCGATCAGCGTGACCAGCAGGCTCTTGCCGCGGAAGTCGAACTTCGCCACCGCCCAGGAGGCCGCGAGGCCGAAGACGAGGTTCGCCGGAACCGCGATCGCGGCGACCAGGATCGTCAACTGGATCGCCGACCAGCTGTCCGGATCGTCGAACGCCGCCAGATAGGCCGCGACGCCGCCCCGGAACGCCTCGCGGAACACCGCGAAAAGCGGCAGCGCCAGGAAGAAGGCGAGAAAGCCGAGCGCGAGCGCGATCGCCGCCAGCCGGGCGGCGCGCGACTCCGTGGTGGGCGGCGGCGGCGCGGCCAGGACCGCGGTCTGTTCAGCGGCCATGGCCGAGCCTCCGCCGCGACCACGCCTCGATCAGGTTGACGAACAGCAGGATCGCGAATGACAGCGCGAGCATCGCGGTCGCTATTGCGGTCGCGCCCGCATAGTCGAATTCCTCGAGCCGCATCACGATCAGCAGCGGCGCGATCTCCGAGACATACGGGATGTTGCCGGCGATGAAGATCACCGAGCCGTACTCCCCGACCGCACGGGCGAAGGCGAGCGCGAAGCCGGTGAGCAGCGCGGGCCCGAGGATCGGCAGCACGACGCTCACGATCGTGCGGGCGCGGCCGGCCCCGAGCGTCGCGGCCGCCTCCTCGAGCGCATGGTCGAGATCTGCCAGCACCGGCTGCACGGTCCGCACCACGAAGGGCAGGCCGATGAACACCAGCGCGACGAAGACCCCGAGCTGCGTGTAGGCGATCCTGAACGGGACGAGCGAGCCGACCCAGCCGTTCGGCGCATAGATCGCTGACAGCGCGATGCCGGCGACGGCCGTCGGCAGCGCGAACGGCAGGTCGACCGCGGCGTCGACGAGCCGCCTTCCGGGGAACTCGTAACGCGTCAGCACCCAGGCGAGCAGCAGCCCGAACACGACGTTCAGCGCCGCGGCCGCGAGAGAGAGCCCGAAGCTGAGCTTCAGCGCCGCCAGCGTGCGCGGCTCGAGCGCGATCGCGAACAGCCGCGCCGGGCCGAGCGAGGCGGCCCACAGCACGACCGCCGCGAGCGGCAGCAGGATGACCAGCCCGAGATAGAGCCAGGTGAAGCCATAGGCGAGGCCGAAGCCCGGCAGCGCGCTCGGCGCCCGAAACGGCCGGCGCTTCCGCGCCGAAGCCGCGACGGGCGCCGTCGCGGCCTGCGACCGGAGCTCGCTGGAGGCGATCGCGCTCATGCTCCGGCCGCTGGTTTTCGCCGGCGGCAGGCGGAAACGCCAGGCGACGTCTGGACAAGGCGGGGCATGGCGGCGGCTCCGGTGTGCGCCCTGAAAGCCGCCACGGCACAGTCGGATTGTCAATACTCACTACATCGATTTTGTATTTTGTCGGCTTGGTCGCCTATCTGCGCCGGCCGCAACGGCATGAGCGGATTGCGCAATCGCGGGATGCCTTTCCGCGCCCGCGCCCCAGAACCCTCTGCAAAGCTGCGCCGGACCCGATCGGCGAGCGACCCTGCGGCAAGAGAAGGCGCATGACGGAACAAGCGGCGGCGGACGGCACGATGCGGGCGGCGGTGCTCACCGGCCCGGGTGAGATCAGGATCGAGCAGGTCCCCCTACCTACGCCCGGACCCGGTCAGGTGCGCATCCGGCTCGAAGGCTGCGGGGTCTGCGCCTCCAACCTGACGCCGTGGTCCGGCCCGGAGTGGATGAGCTTCCCGACCAAGCCTGGCGATCTCGGCCATGAGGGCTGGGGGGTGATCGACGCCGTCGGCGACGGCGTCGATGGTCTCGCGGTCGGCCAGCGGGTCGCCGCGCTCTCCTACCGCAGCTACGCCGAGTACGACCTCGCCGAGACTGAAGCGGTGCTGCGGCTCCCGGACGCGCTCGACGGGCAGCCGCTGCCGGGCGAGCCGCTCGGCTGCGCCATGAACATTTTTCGCCGCAGCGAGATCAGCGCGGGGCAGACCGTCGCCATCGTCGGCATCGGCTTCCTGGGCGCGATCCTGACCCGACTCGCGACCGACGCCGGCGCGCGCGTCATCGCGATCTCCCGCCGCCCGTTCTCGCTGGAGGTCGCCCGCCGCATGGGCGCGGCCGAGACCATCGTGATGGATGACCACAACGCGATCATCGAGCGCGTGAAGGCGCTCACCGACGGCGCGTTCTGCGACCGCGTTATCGAGGCGGTGGGGTATCAGTGGCCGCTCGACCTGGCGGCGGAGCTGACCCGCGAGCGCGGCCGGCTGATCGTCGCCGGCTACCACCAGGACGGACCGCGCCAGGTCAATATGTGGCTTTGGAACTGGCGCGGGCTCGACGTGATCAACGCCCATGAGCGCGACCCCAAGGTCTATATGGCGGGCATCCGCGACGCGGTGGACGCGCTCGCCTCAGGCCGGCTCGACCCGCGCGAGCTCTACACGCACAGCTTCCCGCTGGAGCGGCTGGACGAGGCGCTGAACGCCACCCGGGATCGCCCGGACGGGTTCCTCAAGGCTCTGGTGACCTTCGCATGACGCTCGCTTCGCTGGACCGGCCGACGGGCGGCGCCGTGCAAAAGCCGCGCGTGGGATTCCTCGGCGTCGGCTGGATCGGGCTCGACCGGATGAAGGCGATCGTGGGCGCCGGCGCGGCCGAGGTCGCGGCGATCTGCGACCCATCGCCCGAGATGGCCGCCAAGGCGGCCGAACTTGCGCCCGGCGCGGCCCTGGCGGCCGATTTCGACGCGCTGCTCGATCAGGGCCTCGACGGCGTGGTGATCGCGACGCCGAGCTCATTGCACGCCGCCCAATCGATCCGGGCGCTGGAGCGCGGGGCTGCCGTGTTCTGCCAGAAGCCGCTCGGCCGGACCGCCGACGAGGTCCGGGCCGTCGTGGACGCGGCCCGGGCGGCTGATCGCCTGCTCGGCGTCGACCTCTCCTACCGCTTCACCCACGGCATGCAGCGCATCCGGGAACTCGTGCAGGCCGGCGAGCTCGGCCGCGTCTTCGCCGTCGACCTGGTGTTCCACAACGCCTACGGGCCGGACAAGCCGTGGTTCTACGACCAGGCGCAATCGGGCGGCGGCTGCGTGATGGATCTCGGGGTGCACCTCGTCGATCTCGCGCTGTGGACCCTCGGCTTTCCGGCGGCGACGGACATCTCGGCGCGGCTGTTCGCCGGCGGGGAGCGGCTTAGCGCGCATCCGGACCGGGTGGAGGATTTCGCGGAGGCCACCGTCGAGCTCGAGTCCGGCGCGGTGGTGCGGCTCGCCTGTTCGTGGCGGCTCAACGCCGGCCAGGACGCGGTGATCTCCGCGGCCTTCTATGGGACGCAGGGAGGCGCCACGATCCGCAATGTCGACGGCTCGTTCTACGACTTCGTCACCGAGCGCTATCGGGGCACCTCCCGGGAGCCGGTCCACCCGCTCGAGAACGACTGGGGCGGCAAGGCGGCGGCCGACTGGGCGCGACGGCTCGCCGCCGGCGAAGGCTTCTCGCCCGAGATCGCGCGCATGGCCGACGCTGCGGAAATCCTCGACCGGATCTACGGCCGTTAGGCCCCGGCCGGGGGCGTCCCGCCGGAGCGCACCAGCGTGATCGGCGGGGCGCCTTCGTCGCCCGGAAACCGCCAGACGGCGAGGAAGCGCAGCACCTCGTCCGCCGGCATCGGCGCGGCGAACAGATAACCCTGCGCCTTGCTGCAGCCCTGCCGCTGCAGGGTTTCGAGTTGCGCGAGGGTTTCCACTCCCTCGGCCGTCACGCTCATGCCGAGGCGGCCGCCGAGCGCCAGGACGGTCTGAACGATGACCTCCGATTCCACCGAACGATGCATGTCGCGCACGAAGGACTGGTCGATCTTGATGAGATCGAACGGGAAGCTGCGCAGATAACTCAGCGAGGCGTAGCCGGTGCCGAAATCGTCGAGCGCGACGCCGATCCCAAGGTCACGCAGGTTGCGCAACGTCATGCCCGCATGGGTCTGCTCGAGCTGAACCGACTCGGTGATCTCCAGGATCAGCCGGCGCGGCGGCAGGTCGGCCGCGTGCAGGGCCGCGTAGGTCTGGGCGAAGACGTCCTGCGTCCGCAACTGCACAGGCGAAAGATTGACCGAGACCTTAACGCTTTCCGGCCAGGTCGCGGCGTGCCGGCAGGCCTCCTCCAGCACCCAATTGCCGAGCCGGCCGATCATTCCGCTCTCCTCGGCGAGCGGAATGAATTCGGAGGGCGGCACGAAGCCGCGGCGCTCGTCCTTCCACCGCAGCAGGGCCTCGAAGCCGACCACCTTGCGGGTCTGAAGGCTGATGATCGGCTGGAAGAACACCGAGAGCCGCTGCTCTTCGACGGCTCGTCTCAGGTCGCTCAGCAGCGACAGGCGCTGCTTGCGCTCGGCGCCGATGTCGTCGGTGTAGGCTCGGATCGCCGTCCGCCCGGCTTCTTTGGCGCGCGACAGCGCCAGGTCGGCATGCGCCAGCAGCTCGGCCGCGCTGTCCGCGTCGCGGCCCGCGATCGCCGTCCCGATGCTGCAGGAGATGCGGATTTCGCCGTCGATCAGCCTTATCTGCCGCGAGAGACGGTCAAGCACGTTCTCGGCGAGCGCCGGAACCTCCAGCCCGTTGCCCTGGTCCGGGTGGATGATCGCAAATTCGTCGCCGCCCAGTCGGGCGAGGAAATCCGCCGGCCCGATCGCGTTCTGGAGGCGCCCCGCGACCGCCCGAAGCGTCTGGTCGCCGGCGGCATGGCCGAGCGCGTCATTGATCTCGCGGAAATGGTCGAGGTCGATGAGCAGGAGCGCGAATTCCTGCTGCGTCTCCCTGCGGGAGGCGAGCAACAGGTCGAGGCGCTCGCGGAAATAGGTCCGGTTGGGCAGCCCCGTGAGCACGTCATGGCGGGCCGCCGCCTGCTCGGCCACGAAGGCCTTGTCGCTGGCGCGGAGCTGCCTGACGCCGAGCAGGCCGGCAGCCGCGATCGTCAGGTTGAGCAGGAGCGCGAGCGCGCCGATGACGCCGGCTTCCCGTCGCCAGCCGGCGAGCGCCGCGTCGCGCGAGACGCTGGCGATGACCGAGAGCGGATATCCGGCGACCGGCGTCGCCGCGGTGATGACCTCGCGTTGCTCCTCGTCGTCGTCCGGCGAGAGGATCGTCGAAGGCTCGAGCCTGCGCGCCTCCTCCTTGCTCGCCAAGCGGGGCGACCGGCGCACCAGCGTGACCCCGTCGTCACGCACCAGATCGATCGCGCTGCGTCCCGGCATAGCGATCGCCGCGAAATTCTGCTCCAGCCTCTCGACCAGGATCATGCCAAGGACGAGCCCGATCAGACTGCCGTCCGAAGCTGAGAGCCGTCTGGCGTAATAGATCGTGCGGGCGCCGTTGCCCCTGCTGCGCACCGGGGCGCTCCAGTAGACCGCCGGCGCTCCAGGCGTCGAGAGCGCGCGAAAGTAGTCGCGGTCCGTGACGGTGACTTCAGGGGCCGGCCATCCGCGAGACGAGCTCAGAAGGCGCCCGTGATTGTCGATGATGGCCATCGCATCGAGCATGCCGAGCGACTGGGTGAGGCCGACGAGGCGATCATGGGTCTCGCGCGTGGACCCGATGCGCCGCAGGTCGTCGGGCGAGCGAACCTGTTCGATCTCGAGCCGCTCGATCAGCCGGTTCTGAACGACGTCTATGCCCTGAAAGATCTGTTCGCTCTGGGAGGCGAGCAGCGTGGAGACATTGCGCAGTCCATCTTGGGCGTTGGCCAGGACCTCCTCGTGCCGCCACGCCAGCAACGCGACGGCCGCCAGGGTCACGCTCGCAGCCATCAGGGCGCCAAGAGCGATGATCAGCTTGGAGCGGCCGCCTGAGCCTGTGTGGGTCGCGCGCATATACCTCCTGCAAGGACAACCGCATCTGAAACAATCGGTTCAAGACGCCGTCACACGGAATGCGACTATCGTTTTCGCAAGATTAAGAGCGGGCCCCGACCGCATCGTTCGCCAGCTGGTCAGACGAAATGCACGAGCAGCAGCCCGCAGGCGGCGCAAGCCAGGAGCGTGCGCGCCATTCCGACCTTGAAATGCAGCATAGCCGCCATGGCGGCCGCCGCCAGCGCGGCGGCGCGCCAGTCGATCGAGGCGAGGACAGGCAGGTCTGGTCCGATCCCATGGATCGTCAGCGGCGTGACCTCGCGGAAGACGACATGCAGGCCGAACCACACCGCAAGGTTCAGGATCACGCCGACCACCGCCGCGGTCACGGCGGAGAGCGCGGCGGCGACGCGGACATTCGCCCGCAGCGCCTCAACGAAGGGCGCGCCGAGAAAAATCCACAGAAAGCAGGGCGCGAAGGTCATCCAACTCGTAAGCAGCGCCCCGAGCGCGCCGGCCACGAGGGGATTGAGCGCACCGGGCGCGCGGTGCGCGGCGATGAAGCCGACGAATTGCAGCACCAGGATCAGCGGACCCGGCGTCGTCTCCGCCAAGCCGAGCCCGTCGGCCATTTCACCGGGCGCGAGCCAGCCGTAAACGCCGACCGCCGCCTGCGCCACATAGGCGAGCGCCGCATAGGCGCCGCCGAACGTCACCACCGCCATGACGCTGAAGAAGGACGCGATCTGCGTCCAGACGCTGTGCGGACCGGCGATGAGCAGCAGCGCCGCCCACGGTCCCAGCCAGACCGGAAGCCCCACAGCCAGAACGCGGAGCGCCCGCCTCAGCGTCGGCTCGGCGTGCGCAAGCTCGCCGCGGTCGAACATCTCGTCCACCACCCCGCGCGACTGCGGAGCGTCTTTTGCGGAGCCGTGACCGCCGGGCCGGAAAAGCTCCGGCGCGCGCCGGGCGCCAATCCATCCGGTCAGCGCCGCGAGCAGGACGATCACCGGGAACGGCAGGCGAAGCACGTAGATGCCGAGGAAGGACAGAGCCGCGATCGTGACCATCGCGCGGTTGCGCAGCGCCCGGCGGCCGATGCGGATCACCGCCTCGACCACAATGGCGAGCACCGCGGCCTTCACGCCGAAGAACGCGGCCTCCACCAGCGGGGCGTCGCTGTACACCGCGTAGGTCACGCTGAGCGCCAGCATCACCAGAGCGCCGGGCAGCACGAACAGCGCGCCGGCGATCAGACCGCCGGCCGTGCGATGCAGCAGCCAGCCGACATAGATGGCGAGTTGCTGGGCTTCCGGTCCAGGCAGCAGCATGCAGTAGTTGAGCGCGTGCAGGAAACGCTGCTCGCCGATCCAGCGGCGCTGCTCGACCAGCTCCCGGTGCATCAGGGCGATCTGGCCGACGGGCCCGCCGAAGCCCAGAAGCCCGATCTTCGCCCATACCCGCGTGGCCTCGGCAAGTGTCGGCGCGGAGGGCGGGTCCAGGGGGCGATCCATTCGGCGCGAGGTTGCCACAAATTTGCGCTAGCGCAACGACGGCGCGCGAAGCCCGTCGCGCCGGATTCGCGGATTGAACCCTGAGACAAGTTGTCTTAGACCGGGCCAAAGCACGCGAGGGCGCTCGCGCAGGCGTATTCAAGTGTCGCCGCCGGCCCGCCTCGAGCCTTTAAGGACACCGCCATGGCTCTTGCCGAGAACATGCTGCCTCCCGTGACGTTCATCGTCGAGTGGGAGAACGCGATCGACGTCGAGGACGAATGGGCGAAGCGCGCCATGTCGTCCTTCCAGAGCGAGCTCGAGCGCAACCAGAGCCGCATGACCGAGAAGCCGCGGGTCATGTACCTCTACGACCGCGGGGCCGTGGACGCCGAGACCATCCAGTCGGTGATCGACGAGGTCGCTCCGCGGCTCAAGGAGTTCGCCGAGGTGGAGTTGGTGGCGACCCCCGGCCTCACCTACTACAAGCTCAAGAACTACGGCGTCTCGCTGGCCAAGACCGAGCTGGTCGTGATGCTCGACAGCGACGCCGGCCCGCAGCCCGGCTGGCTGGAAGCGCTGCTCAAGCCGTTCGCAGACCCCGAGATCATGGCGGTCGGCGGCTTCACCGTGCTCGGTCACGAGGACCTGCTGTCGCGCACCATGGCGCTGAGCTGGATCTTCAATCTGCCGAGCGAGCGCACCAAGACCGTCAAGCGGCACAAGATCCACGCCAACAACTGCGCCTTCCGCACCGAATTCTTCCGCCGCAACCCGTTCCCGGACCTGCCGGCGTTCAAGAAGCAGTGCGGCTTCTGGCTGCGGGACATCAGCGCGCGCGGCTACAAATGGGTCCGCACCGCCGACGCCATGACGATCCATGCGCCGCATCCGGGCTACAAGTTCATCGCCTGGCGCGCCTGGACCACCGGTCTCGACCGCGACTTCCAGGCGTTCCACACCGTGACGCAGTCGCGGCTCGGCCGGCTCGGCTATTCGTTCTACTTCTTCGGCTCGAAGCTGTGGCGCTCGTGGAAGCGCATCATCAAGAAGGGCGGCGAAGTCGACCTGCCGGTGTGGCAGCGGCCTTTCGCCATGCTGCTGTCGCTCGGCTACTTCTCGATCGCCCTCGTGGGCGAGTTGTGGAGCGCGCTGACCCGCAGCTTCGGTCCGCTGCCGGCCACCGGCTCAAACCAGCCGCCGCTCGCCGCGCCCGGCCAGGCCTGAGGCCGCGCCAGGGCTGACATTCAGCGAGGCGCGGTCTTGTCCCGCTTGCGCCTCGCCATCTCGCCGGCGCCCGTCGCCAGCAACCCGCAGAGCGTCGCGAAGCCGAACGCCCCCGCCAGCCGCCGGGCGTCGCCGAAGGCTCCGCCGACCCTGCCCTTCGAGAGCAGCCGCGCAAAATGGCGCGCCGTGTCGCGCGCGAGGCCGGCGCGAAAGGCGGGCTCCGTCAGATAGCGCGGATGCCGCCGGCAGAGCTCGATGGTGGCCGGCACGAAGGTGTCGTGCTTGGCCGAGATCGCGTCCGGCGACCACTGCTTGGTCCACAGCACGGCGTCCGTCGAGGCGCACCGCGCCGTCTGCGCGAGCCGCAGCACCAGGTCGAAATCCTGCCGGCGCTTCAGCGTCTCGTCGAACAACCCTGCTTGGACGATCGCTTCCTTGCGGGCGCTGATGGCCGGCGTCGCCTTGAAGATCCGGCGGGCGAAGATCGCCTCCTCGATCGCGGCGCTGTCGGCGAGCGCCGGATTGATCCGCGTGGCCTTCGGCTTGTTCATCTCGGGCGGGTAGACCAGCTCGAAACTGTCGATCAGCACGTCGACCTGCGGGTTCGCCGCAAAATAGCGCACGAGGAAGCCGAGCTTGTGCGGCAGGAACACGTCGTCGCTGTCGAGGAAGGCGATCAGGGGCGCGGCGGCCTCGCGGACGCCGCGGTTGCGCGCCGCGTTGCCGCCGCGGTTCTGCTCCTGCCGCAGCAGTTTCACGCGCGGGTCGACATAGGCCGACACCGCCGCGCAGGTCGCGTCGCGCGAGCCGTCGTCGACGACGATCAGCTCGAAATCGTCGAAATCCTGCGCGAGCACGCTCTCGATCGCCGGCCCGACGGTCGCCGCGCGATTGTAGACCGGCATCACGACCGCGATGGCTGGCACGGCTCCGACTCTCCCTCTGCGACCGGCGGACGCCGGCGCTATTCGGCAGGAGCAGGCGCAGGCTCCTCGCCCCGCTCGCGGCCGCGGTTCAGCCGCAGCGCGAGCCGGTCGAGATAGAGGTAGACCACAGGCGTTGTGAAGAGGGTCAGCAACTGGCTGACCAGCAGACCGCCGACCATCGCGTAGCCGAGCGGCTGGCGGAGCTCGGAGCCCACGCCGGTGCCGAGCATCAGCGGCACGCCGCCCAGCATCGCCGCCATGGTGGTCATCAGGATCGGCCGGAAGCGCAGCATGCAGGCTTTGCGGATCGCCTGCTCGGGCGCGAGCCCCTCGTCGCGCTCGGCGGCGATCGCGAAATCGACCAGCATGATGCCGTTCTTCTTCACGATGCCGATCAGCAGCACGAGCCCGATCAGCGCGATCAGGCTGAAATCGAAGCCTGCGAGGTAGAGCACGCCGAGCGCGCCGACGCCCGCGGACGGCAGGGTCGAGAGGATCGTCAGCGGATGGACGTAGCTCTCATAGAGCACGCCGAGGATGATGTAGACCGCGACGAGCGCCGCCAGGATCAGCAGCGGCACCGTCTTGATCGAGTCCTGGAAGGCCTGCGCCGTGCCGGCGAAGGAGCCGACCAGCGAGGCCGGCGCGCCGAGATCGCGCATGGTCTGCTCGACCGCCGCCGTGGCCTCGCCGAGCGAAGCGCCGGGCGCGAGATTGAATGAGAAGGTGACAGCCGGGAACTGGCCCTGGTGGTTGATGGTCAGCGGCGAGGTCTTGTCCAGCCGCCAGCGCGCCAGCGCCGAGAGCGGCACCTGCTCGCCGTCGTTAGGCGAGCGCATATAGAGACGGTTCAGCGTCTCGACGTCGCCGCGCTCGGCGGAGGGCGCCTCGAGGATGACCTTGTAGCTGTTCAGCTGGGTGAAGAACTGCGCCACCTGGCGCTGCCCGAAGGCGTCGTAGAGCGTGTCCTGGATGGCCTGCGGCTGGATGCCGTAGCGCGAGGCCTGGTTGCGGTCGATGTCGAGCGTGAGGGTCGCGCCGGAATCCTGCTGGTCGCTCGCGACGTCGCGCAGCTGCGGCAGCTTTCTCAGCGCCTCCAGGATCTTGGGCGCGTATTGGTCGAGGATCTCCAGATCGGCGTCCTGCACCGCGTACTGGAACTGCGTCCGGCTGCGGCGGCCGCCGAGGCGCACATCCTGAGCGGGCTGCAGCAGCATGGTCGCGCCCTCGATCCGGGCGAGCTTCGGACGCAGCCGCGCGATGATCTCCGCCGCCGAGGCGTCGCGCTCCTCGAGCGGCTTCAGCGTGATGAAGCTGCGCCCGGCGTTGGGCGCCGAAGCGCCGCCGCCCGCGCCGATCAGGCTCGCCACCGTGGCGATCGCCGGATCGCTTCTCAGCACGGCGTCGATCGCCTCCTGGCGACGCGCCATCTCGGCGAAGGAGACGTCCTGCGCGGCCTCGCTCGCGCCGGTGATCAGTCCGGTGTCCTGCTGCGGGAAAAAGCCCTTCGGGATGACGACGAACAGCGCGGCCGCGAGCCCGACGGTGGCGACGAACAGCAGCAGCGTCGCGAGCTGGTGGCGCAGCACGACGTCGAGCCCGCGCCCGTAGCCGCGCAGCACCGCGTCGAAGCCGCGTTCGATGACGGCATAGACCCGCCCGTGCCGCGCGCCCTTCTCGTTCTTCAGGAAGCGCGCCGCCATCATCGGCGTGAGGGTCAGCGAGACGACCATAGACACCACGATGGTGATCGCGACCGTCATGGCGAATTCGCGGAACAGCCGGCCGACGATGCCGCCCATCAGCAGCAGCGGAATGAAGGCGGCGATCAGCGACACGCTGATCGAGACGATCGTGAAGCCGATCTCGCCCGCGCCCTTTAGCGCCGCCTCGAACGGCCGCATGCCGTCCTCGACATGGCGGGCGATGTTCTCGATCACGACGATCGCGTCGTCGACCACGAAGCCGACCGCGATCACCAACGCCATCAGCGACAGATTGTTGAGGCTGTAGCCGAACAGGTACATCACCGCGCAGGCGCCGAGCAGCGAGATCGGCACCGCAAGCGCGGCGATCGTGGTCGCCCAGACGCTTCTGAGGAACACGAAGATCACCCCGACCACCAGCGCGATGGTGATCAGCAGCGTGAGCTCGACCTCGTGCAGCGAGGCCCGGATGGTCGTGGTCCGGTCGCTCATGATCTCGACCTTGAGCGCCGGCGGCAGGCCCGCGGTCAGCCGCGGCAGCTCGGCCTTCACCGCGTCCACGGTGTCGACGACGTTCGCGCCGGGCTGCTTGCGCACCACCAGGAACAGGCCGCGCTGGCCGTTCACCCAGGCGGCCTGGAAGCGGTCCTCCGGGCCCTCGATCGCCTGGCCGACGTCGCGCACCCGGATCGGCGCGCCGTCGCGATAGGCGAGGATCACGTCGTTCCACTTCGCGGCTTCGGTCAGCTGGCCGTCCGAATAGATCGTGAAGGCGCGCTTGTCGCCGTCCAGCGTCCCGTTCGGGCTGTCGCTGGTGACGGTCGCCATCACGCCGCGGATTTCCTCGAGCGTGAGGTTCTTGGCCGCGATCTTGCGCGGATCGATCTGCACCCGGATCGCGGGCGTCTGGTCGCCCGCGATCGTCACCTGGCCGACGCCCGCAATCTGGCTGATCTGCTGCGCGAGCCTGGTGTCGGCGAGGTCGTTCGCCTCGGTCAGCGGAATGGTGTCGGAGCGCACCGACAGCAACAGGATCGGGCTGTCGGCCGGGTTGGTCTTGCGGTAGCTCGGCGGCGACGGAAGGTTCGGCGGAAGCTGTCCGCCGGCCGCGTTGATCGCGGCCTGGATGTCCTGAGCCGCGGCGTCGATGTCGCGGTCGAGATCGAATTCGACGGTGATCGAGGTCGCGCCGATCGCGCTCACCGAGGTGAGCTCAGTGACCCCCGGGATCTGCGCGAATTGCCGCTCCAGCGGCTGGGCGACGGAGGACGCCATCGTCTCAGGGCTCGCGCCCGGCAAATTGGCGTTGACCTGGATGGTCGGGAAGTCGACCTGCGGCAGCGGCGCCACCGGCAGCAGCGGAAAGGCCGCAAGTCCTGCAAGCAGCGCCGCCGCCATCAGCAGCGAGGTCGCGATCGGCCTGCGGATGAAGGGACCGGAGACCCCGCCTGCGCCGCCGCCGATCATGGCGCCGCGCTCGCGCTCCCGGTCTCCTCGGGAGGCGCTGCGTCCGTGATTTCGAGCGGCGCTCCGGCCTCGACCCGCGAGGCTCCGGCGGTCACGACGCGGTCGCCGGCGTCGATTCCCTTGGCGACGACCACCACGTCCCGGGCCTGCCGCGCGACCGTGACCCCGCGCCGTTCCGCCGTCTGGTCGGGCTTCAGCACGAAGGCGAAATAGCCCGACGGGCCGCGCTGCAACGCATCCTCCGGCACCGTGACCACGTTCCGCAGCGTGTCGATCTGAATACGGACGCTGACCGACTGGCCCGGCCACAGCGCGCCGTCGGAATTGGCGAAGGTGGCCTTCGCCTTGAAGGTGCCGGTCGCCTGATCGATCTGGCTGTTGAGCACGGTGAGTTCGCCCTGCGCGAGCTCCTGGCCGTCGGGAGAGATGGCGGTCGCCGGAACCTCGCCGCGCCTGGTCGCCGCCGCCACCTGGCCGAAATCCCGCTCCGGGAGCGTGAACACCGCGGTGATCGGCTCGATCTGCGACAGCGTCACGATCCCGGCGGCGTCGCTCGCGCGCACCAGATTGCCCTGATCGACCAGCCGGAAGCCGGCGCGGCCGGTCATCGGCGCCCGGATCGTGGTGTAGTCGAGCTGCACCTGGGCGCTTTCGACCGCCGCCTTGTCGCCCAGCACCGCAGCCTCGAGCTGCGCGACCGAGGCCCTCTGGGCGTCGAGCTGTTGGCGGGAGGCGTAATTGTTCTGCGCGAGCTGCGCATAGCGCGCGAGGTCTCGCCGCGCATTCGCGAGCTGCGCCTCGTCCTGCGCCTGGCGCGCCTTGGCCTGGTCGAGCGACGCCTGGTAGGGACGCGGATCGATCTGGGCGAGCAGGTCGCCCTCCTTGACCGTCTGGCCTTCCTCGAAGCCGATCCGCATGATCTGGCCGTCGACGCGGCTCGTGACGGTGACGACGTTGAGCGGCTGCACCGTGCCGAGACCGGACAGCGAGATCGGCACGTCCGCCCGGCGGGCGGACGCGACCTGCACGGGAACGCCGGGCGTCGCCTCCTGTTGCGGAACGGCTGCGTCGGCGCGCCACTGCATCCTCCATGCGGCCGCGCCGCCGGCCGCGACCAGCGCGAGCGTCAGGATGAGATAGGCCCGGCGCGCCATGGACTTCCTTGGATTCACCTCACGAGCGCAGGCGCGGCTGGGCCGCGTCCGTCCCGACCTACGCAGACGGCGCGCGCTGGATGACACGCGGCCCAGCGCCCCGCCCTTCGAAGGCGGCGACGGTCATTGTCTACCTCCGCATGGGACCGAGAAAGTGAAATGACCGTGTCTGCGGCCGCAGGAAATCATCCTCCGCCTCTGGTCGAAGGCCCCGGGCGCGTCATTTGTGCGCCTCTGCAGGAGAAACTGACAATGCACGCTTTTCAGGTCGGCGCCCAAGCGCACTTCGTCGGCAGCCCGCTCGGGCCGAAGCCGCAGCCCGCGGAAGTCGTCGCCTGCCTGCCGCCCGAAAACGGTCAGCCGGGCTACCGGGTGAAGTGCCTCGACGACGGCCATCTCAGGCACGTCTCCGAGTCCGAGCTCGTCCTCGAACCCGGCAAGTAAGGCCGCTCAGGCCGCCCGGGCCGCCGGCGCCTCACCCGAGAAGGTCTGGGCGCGGCCGCCTGGGCGATCCAGCGCCGCCAGGCTCCACAGCCGGCCCGGCGTCCGCTTCGCCGCGAGCTCCATCTGCAGCCGCCACCATTCGGGCGGCAGCGGCTCGGCGCCCCCATAGGTGCGCGCCGGATCGGCCACGACCGCGAGATAGACGAAGCGGCTGGCGGCGGCGAACAGCTCGTCGAGCGCCCAGGGAACGTCCTCTTCGGGGATGCCCGAGAGCGCGTCGATCGAGACGACGCCGTCGAACCGCCCTTCGACCGGCCGGGCGAACGGCGCCTCAGCGGCGTTGCGCGCCGTCACCGCGACGCCCGCGAAACTCCGCTCGCCGCCGGAGGGCTGCGGCGCCGAATAGTCCAGCACGCTCTTCGCGCCCGTCGCGGCGATCAGCTTGCCGACCGCCGTGGCGTGACGGCGCTCGTCGCCTGCGACCGAAGGCGCGCCATTGCCGCCGCGCGCGAGCGCTTCGGCGAAGCGGCTGCCGGGCCGCTCGCGCGTGAAGACGTTGAAGCGGGCGGCGTCGGCGCCGCGCTCGAGCGCGAACCAGACCTCGCCCTGCGGATGCTCCTCGTAGCGCAGCAGGTCCGGGAACGGCCGCCAGGGCTGCGTCCTGAGCGTGGTGAAGTGGAAGCACTTCGACCGATCGGCCGAGTATTCCGCGTCGCGCGCGTTCCATTCCGGCGGCAGCGGGCCCCACAGATCGCGCGAGGCGATGATGTCGAGGAAGTGCTTGCGCTTGAGCGAGGTGCGCGCCTCCTCGATCAGCCAGTGCTTCGACATGATCTCGCAGTCGAGCAGGCTGACCGAGGTGTCCTCCCGGTCGATGCACAGAATGCCTTTGCCCTTCATGTCGAGATCGAACATCTCGGAGGGATCGGCGAGGTAGATCTGGTCGACGTCGTTGTAGATTCCGCGGCCTGTCTTGCCGGCGAGCGTCGGGATCGCGAAACGGTAATTGGTGAAGCCGGTGGTCCAGCTGCTGCGGTCGAAGCCCCGCAGATCCTTCATCAGATGGATCTCGTAGGCGCGCGCCGGATCGCGGTGCTGCTTGACCGACCAGACGAACACGCGCTCGGCGCGGGCCTGCAGCGGCTCCGTGCCGAGGAAGATGCGGACCGGCGGCTTCGAGCTCGGCTCGACGCCGGGCTCCGGATCGAGCCGCAACACTTCAAGCCGCTCGCGGTGGCCGGCCGGCCGCGGCGGCGCCTTCTTGAACCAGAAACGCGGGTGCTTGTTGTACCAGCGCGTCTTGAACGTCTTTCGCTTCGCGCCCGTCGGTGCCAAATCGTCCGTCCGTCGAAGGGTGTTGTTGAACGCCGGCCGCCGGCCGCCATCGCCCGGAAGGCGGCGGCCGCATCGGGGCGCGGACTCTATGCGCTGGGCTCCCGGCTTGGCAAGGAAGCGCCTTCAGGCCTTGGCCGCACGAGAGCCGCCATGCGCTCGCCGAGCGCGCGTCGCTCGTCCAGATGGGGGGCCGGCGGCGTCTGATTGAGCGTCCCGTCGAACGTCCGGCCCCAGCCGCGGCTCTCGATCAGCCGGTGCAGCGCGTTGAGATCGCGGCGCGGATTGACCCAGCCGGAGGCCATCAGCGCGCGGGCCGCCGGCGCCAGCGGGCTTTTGCCCTGGGCGAGGCTGGCGATCCGCCCGCGCACACGGCTGATGCGCGACAGCGGCACGGCCTCGAGCGGGTAGATTGTCAGCGGCTTCTCGGCCGCGATCGCCTCCGCCAGCATCGCCTCGCTTTCGCCGGTGACCACCAGCAGATCCGCATTGGCGAGGAACGCCACGTAAGGATTGTAGGCCGCGTCGGCGCGCCAGACGTGGAGCCGCGCCTCAGGCGCGGCCTGCCGGATCGCCTCGACGGCGTCCGCCGGCGTGCGCCGGCTGGTGGCGATCGCAAGGCCGCCGCCGACCGCCCGCACGGCGTCAGCCACCTCGCGCGTCATGCGGGCCGCGAAGTCGCGTCCAAGCGCGTGCTGGGCGGTCGGGCCGCCCACGAGAGCCACCACGCGCGGCCGCTCCATGCCCTCGAGCGGATCCGGCTCGTTCGCCCGCGCCTCGGCGAGCGTCTCGGAATCGACCTTGGTCAGCGGCAAGGCGAGCTGCACCAGGTTCGGCCGCGGGACCTGCTGGAAGTAGGCGTAGCGGATGGTGAGGTCGGCGACGTCCGGCGTCTTGCGGCCGATCAGCACCACCCGGGTGCGGCCGCCGCTCGCGCGCTTGATCCAGCGCGCCACCGGCACCGACCGCCGGCCGGCCGCGATCACCAGGTCCGGGAACGGCGGCGCGATCAGGGCGCGGGACGGCTCGTCGAGCGTATCGAGCGTGGCGCCGAGCAGCGGCGTCGCCTTGCGGGCGCGTTCGTTGAAGCCGAGCCGCTTCTCCACCGCCGGCCAGCCGAGCGCGCGCGCCGCCCCCACCACATGGGTGCGGTTGCCGGGCTGGTCATCGGTCAGCAGCCAGACGAGCGGGGGCGGGAGAGACGGAGCGTCGGCCATGCGTCTTCCGTGCGCAGACGCCGTAGGTGGCGCGAAGCCGTTTGTTCCGTCAATACGTGCTCATCCGCGCATCCTCCCGCGTGACTTGAGGCGGTGAGCGATAGCCCCTAGAGAAAGGCGCGCCGCTCCGACCGCCGCCCGGCGACGTGGACGACCCGACAGCCACGCGCCCAGCCGCAGCACGAAGACAGACATGCCGCCAGAAGGGCCAGCCAAGCCGCGCAAGAAGAAGCGGCCTCCGTTCTCCACGCTGATCCGGATCGGGACCGTCATCCCGGTGCGCCGGAGCCTGGTGACGCTGGTCTGCCTCGTCATCGCAGGCGCGGCCGAGGGCTTCGGCGTGGCGAGCCTGCTGCCGCTGGTCGCGGTGATCGGCGGCGACGGCGGCCAGCCCAAGGGCTTCAGCGCCAAGATCGTCGAGGCGGTGCACAGCGTCGGTCTGGAGCCGACGCTCGGCCTGTTCCTCGCGCTGCTGATCGGCGGCATGACGGTCAAGGCGGTCTTGACGCTGATCGCGCAGCACCGCATCGGGCGCGCCGTCGCCGACGTCGCGATGCAGATGCGGCTGCTGCTGATCGACTCGCTGCTCGCCGCGCGCTGGTCCTACTACGTCCGGCAACCGGGCGGACGCTTCGCCGCCGCGCTCGGTTCGGAGGCCACCAACGCCGGCGAGGCCTACAATTTCGCGGCGCGCTTCGTCGCCGAGGTGATCGAGGCGATCACCTATGCGGCGATCGCGACGCTGTTCTCGTGGCGGCTCGGCCTGCTGGCGCTTGTCGTGGGCCTCGTCATGGTGCTGACGCTCAACCGCTTCATGACGATCGCGAAGAAAACCTCGGTGCTGCAGAAGCGGCATTTGAGGAAGCTGATCGCCGGCCTCGCCGACCTGCTCGGCGGCATCAAGCCCATGAAGGCGATGGGGCGGCACGCGCGCTTCCAGAAGCTGTTCGAGCGCGACGCCAACCAGATCCGCAAGGCCCAGCGGAAGCAGAACTTCGCCCGCGAGGCCAACAAGGCGCTGCAGGACCCGATCCTGGCGATCTGCCTCGCCGCCGGCATCTATGTCGCGGTTTCGGTCTACGGCATGGACCCCGGCCATGTGGTGGTGATGGCGCTGCTGCTCGCCCGCACCGTCACGGCGATCGGCAAGGCGCAGCAGGCGCTGCAGGGCGTGCGGATCGCCCAATCGGGCTTCCTCGGCATGGCGGACGCGATCGACATGGCCCGCGCCATGCGCGAGGACAGCCGCGGCGGCCGGGAGCCGACCTTCGAGCGGGGCGCGGAGTTCCGCGACGTTTATTTCGGCTTCAGCGAGGTCGAGATCATCCGCGGCGCGAGCTTCGAGACGCCGCGCGGCCACGTCACCACGATCACCGGCACGTCCGGCGCGGGCAAGACCACGATGGTCGACCTGCTGCTCGGCCTGCACGAGCCGACGCGCGGCCAGATCCTGATCGACGGCGTTCCGCTGCCCGAGCTCGACCTCGTGGCGTGGCGGCGGATGACCGGCTACGTGCCGCAGGAGCTGATGCTGTTCCACGACACGCTGCGCTCCAACGTCACTCTGGGCCAGCCGGAGTTCACCGACGAGGACGTCGCCCGCGCGCTCGAACAGGCGGGCGCGGCCGATTTCGTCGCGCAGCTCCCGGAGGGCGTCGAGACCATCGTGGGCGAGCGCGGCGCCAGGCTCTCGGGCGGCCAGCGCCAGCGCATCGCGATCGCGCGCGCGCTGATCCACCGCCCGAAGCTGCTGATCCTCGACGAGGCCACCACGGCGCTCGACCCGGAGACGGAAGCCAACATCGTGCGCAACGTGGTCGAGCTCGCGCGGTCCACCGGCCTGACGGTGCTGGCGATTTCGCATCAGCCGGCGTGGGAGCGCGCCTCCGACAACGTCGTGCGGCTGGCGCGCGGAAAGATCGTGGCGATTGACAGGCCGGGCTCAGGATGGTCGACCGCTCGCGACGATGACGCCGCGCGCGCGGCCGCCGACGGGCTTGCCTGACGCGCCGGCTCGCGGTCCGAACAGGGATTTATGCATGACGGACCTCGCCGAGCCCGCCCTCTCGCCGGCGAACGCGGCGGATGCGGACCAGACCATTCTGGACGCGCTGGAGGCCGCGGCGCTCAGCCAGGAAGGCTTCAACTTCCACTCCGGCAAGGGCGTGCTGACGACCGCCCTGCCCTACTCCCGGCTCGTCGCCGACGCGCAGGAGCTCGCCGCCAGACTGCTGGGCGCCGGGCTGAAGCCCGGAGACCGCGTCGCGCTGATCGCCGACACCGAGCCGGATTTCGTGCGGCTGTTCTTCGCCTGCAGCTACGCCCGCATCGTGCCGGCGCCGATGCCGCTGCCGATGGCGTTCGGGGGCCGCGAGGCCTATCTCGCCCATGTCCGCCGCATGATCGAATGCGCCGACGCGCATGCCGCCTTCGCGCCGGCGGCGATGAAGGACTGGCTTGTGGAGGCCGCCGCGGGGCTGCCGCTCGCGCTGGTCGGAACCGTCGAGGACCTCGCCGCAGTCGAGCCGGCGTCGGGCGCGCTGTCCCGCCCGGAGCCGGACGACCTCGCCTATCTGCAGTTCTCCTCCGGCAGCACGCGCTTTCCGAAGGGCATCTGCGTGACGCACCGCGCCCTGATGGCGAACGCCACCGGCATCAGCCGTCACGGCCTGGTGGTTCGCGACGGCGACCGCTGCGTCTCCTGGCTGCCGTTCTACCACGACATGGGTCTGGTCGGCTTCATGCTGACGCCGATCGTGGCGGGGCTCACGGTGGACTACCTCGCGACCCGCGACTTCGCCCGCCGGCCGCTGCTCTGGCTCGAGCTGATCGCGCGCTACAAGGCGACGATCTCCTACAGCCCGAGCTTTGGCTTCGAGCTCAGCGCGCAACGCGCGGCGACCCTCGACCTCGGCGATCTCGACATCTCGTCCTGGCGCTGCGCCGGCATCGGCGGCGACATGATCCGGCCGCACGTGTTGCGCCGCTTCGCCGATCGATTCCGCCGCCACGGCTTCGACCTCGACCGCTATGTGGCGAGCTACGGCATGGCGGAGGCGACGCTCGCGCTCACCTTCGCGCCGCTCGGCGAGGGCCTCCGGGCCGAGACGGTCGACCTCGACCGGCTGGAGAGCGAGAGCGTCGCGGCGCCTCCGGCCTCCGCCGAGGCGCGCTCGCGCGAGTTCGTGCTGTGCGGCCCCGCGCTGCCCGGCCACGAGATCGAGATCCGCTCCCCCGACGGCGTGGCGCTGCCGGAGCGGCGGGTCGGACGCGTCTTCGCGCGGGGCCCGAGCCTGATGCGCGAATATTTCCGCGAGCCGGAGGCGACCGCCGAAACGATCTCGCCGGACGGCTGGCTCGACACCGGCGACCTCGGCTATTTCGCCGACGGCCAGCTGGTGATCACCGGGCGCGCCAAGGACCTCATCCTGGTGAACGGCCGCAATGTGTGGCCGCAGGATCTGGAATGGACGGTCGAGAGCGAGATCGAGGGCGTGCGCAGCGGCGACGTCGCGGTGTTCTCGGTCGAGTCGGAGGCGGGCGAGGAGGTCGTCGCACTGGTCCAGTGCCGCCTCTCGGCCGAGGAGCCGCGCGCCGCGCTGGTCGAGCAGGTCGGCACGCTGCTGCGCCTGCGGTTCGGCACGCCGGTGACGGTGCGGCTCGTCGGCGCCCATGCGCTGCCGGTCACCTCCTCCGGAAAGCTCAGCCGGAGCCGGTCGCGCGCGCTCTATCTGTCGCTGCCGCCTGAGAGCGCCTGAACACGTTTGGCGCCGGATTGTTTCAGTCCCGAGCATTCCGGCGCCGCCATTCGTACTTAACGGACGATCAGAAGCCGCCCGCGGCGGGCCTCAGCTCGCGCCGAGCACCGCGGCGCGATGACCGAACGGTTCGGTCAATAGGGCGATTTTACGTGAAGTTTGAGGCGATTGCGATGAATGCAGATGTTCGGGCGGGGGCCGCGCAGCTTCGCCGAAGCGACGCCGCGATCGCTCAAATGCAGGCTCCGGGCCGATTACGACATTTCAGCAACACTTTCCGCGCATCCTCACGGGGGCTCCTTCCGGGGCATGGGCGATTCGTGTTTCTGTTCGGAAATCAGCCTGTAACATCCTGCATTGATTAGTGTTTCCCCAACGGCCTCTTGAACTTTACAGCGCCGGACCGGGTTCATAGTTTGCCGCCGTCGACCTAGGTCTGCAGTGGCGATTCTGCCAAGGCCTCAAGTATGACGGACGAAAGAGTCGCTCTCATTTCCGAGATTTCGGAAGTACTCGAGACAGTGACGAACAAGACGATCGAGCTGAAACCGGGCATGAACATCGTTAACGATCTCGGATTGGACTCGATTGCAGTGATGAATTTCTGCATGGCGTTGGAAGATCGGTTCGATATCTCAATACCGTTGCATGACATGGCCAGCGTCGTGACGGTCGACGACCTCGCGTCGACGGTCGAGACGCTGCGGAGTAATGCGTGATGGCAATTCTCGATAAGTTTTCCGGCCTCGCTGCCCGCTATGAGCAGCTGAAGGCGAGCGGCGGCGATCCCTTCTCGATCCAGTTCGACGACATCATCTCGTCCGTCGAGGGCGTGGTGAAGGGCAAGCGCACCCTGCTCTTCGGCACCAACAACTATCTCGGTCTGACCTTCGATCCGCTCTCGATGGAACGGTCGATCGACGCCATCCGGAAGCACGGCACCGGCACCACCGGCTCGCGCATCGCAAACGGCAGCTATCGTGAGCACGAGAAGCTCGAGCGCGAGCTCGCCGACTTCTACGGCCGCGAGCACTGCATGGTGTTCTCGACCGGCTACCAGGCCAACCTGGCGATGATCTCGACGCTGGTCGGCAAGGACGACCATCTGGTCATCGACGCCGACAGCCACGCCTCGATCTACGACGCCTCGCGGCTCGGCCATGCGCCGGTGGTGCGCTTCCGGCACAACAATCCCGAGGATCTGGCGAAGCGGCTGGCGCGTCTGAAGGATCATCCGGGCGAGAAGCTGATCGTGGTCGAGGGCATCTATTCGATGCTCGGCGACACCGCGCCCCTGAAGGAGTTTGTCGACGTCAAGCGCGAGTTCGGCGCTTACCTGATGGTCGACGAGGCGCACTCGATGGGCGTGCTCGGCCAGCGCGGCCGCGGCCTCGCAGAGCGCGAAGGCGTCGAGGACGACGTCGACTTCGTGGTCGGGACCTTCTCCAAGAGCCTCGCGAGCGTCGGCGGCTTCTGCGTCTCCAGCGTCGAGGGCTTCGACATCCTGCGGCTCGCCGCCCGCCCCTACATGTTCACGGCCTCGCTGCCGCCGGCGATCATCGCCTCGACGCTGTCCGCGCTCGAGACGCTGCGCAACGAGCCGCAGCGCCGCGCCAAGCTGCGCGCCAATTCGCGCCGGTTCTACAACGGGCTGAAGGACGCCGGCTTCACTGTGGGCCCGGAGGCGAACCCGATCGTCGCCGTCATCCTCAACGATCCGGGCCTCGCCACCATGTTCTGGAAGCGGCTCGTGGACGAGGGCATGTACCTCAACCTCGCTCTGCCGCCCGCGACGCCGAACTCCTCGGCCTTCCTGCGCTCGAGCGTGAGCGCGGCGCACACCGAGGAGCACATCGACTTCGCGATCGAGCTGATGACCCGCGTTGGGCGCGAGTTCGGCATCCTTCCGGAGGCCCCGGACTACTCGAACGTGACGCCGTTCCCGCGCGTCAGCGCAGAACGCCTTTCCGCCAGAGCCGCCACAGCGCCGGCCCGGCGGCGAGAAGCGGATGTCGGCGCTGGAATGGCGTGACCTCCACGCGGTGGCCGGAGTGCCGCTCGATCTTCCAGGCGAGGTAGTCCACCCCGCCTGAAAACGTAAAGGCGGCTTTCGCGAGCCGCGCCAGATTGAGGGGCTTGGCGATCCGCTTGCGGCGGCGCCAAGCCCTTTCTGCGTCTGCCCGCTGGGAGGCCGTGAGGGCCGGCGCCAGCGCTTCGCCGGGGCCTTGCGCGAAGGCGAGCCCGTCCGCCGCCCAGGCGAGCGGCAGCACGGCGGCGTAGCGCTCCGGCGCCGTGTCGACGATCGAGCCCGCCCGGCCCGCGCCTTCGACGCGCAGCTCCGAGGCGTAGGTGCGCCGGAAGAGCTCCCGCCAGAAGTCGTCGCCGCGCCCCTGTTCCGGCCCGAGCCGCGCCGCCCACCAGGCCGCGCCGCGCACCGCGCCCGCGACCGCCTGAGTGGCGGCCTCCGCGGCCACGGCGTCACGCGCATAGACGACGGCGACGGGCTGCGCGAAGCGCGCCCAGATCGTGGTGTCGAGGCTCTGCGCCCGGGCGTGGTCACGGAACTGCGCCAGCGTCATGATCGCGATCTTGGCGCGCAGCTTGGCGTCGCCTGCGTCGTGCTCGGCGTATTCGATGTTGGGCGGCAGCACGCGCGCCCCCGCCCGCGCAGGCGCGCGCCAGTCCCATGCGGCGGGGTCGTCGAGCAGGACATAGAAGTCCAGCAACCCGTCGAGCTCTCCGGTCCGCAGCGCCGAGCCGTAGAACAGAACGGCCGCGACCCCGCCGCGGCCGCGCGCGGCGATCTCGGCCGCGAAAGCACGCACCGCCGGCGCCACCGGGCGGTTCAGTTCATCCCGGATGAAAGCGACGAGCGCCGTTTCGCTCATAGCCGCCTCCTGCGCCGTCAAAGCCTGAGGAATGTCAGCGGCGGACCGGCCCGGAGCTCGACCCTGCCGTCGGGTCCCGGCGCGAACCGGTCGCCATCGATGATGAAGGCGTCGCGCAGGCCAAGCGTCACCAGATCGGCGCGCTCGCTCCGCCAGCCCTCGGAAGCAGCCGACGATCGCGGCCGGCCCAGGCCGGCGGTGGCGAGGTTGCGGGCGAGCCGCCTCGGCGGCACCGCGACCTCCGTGACGGCGATCGCGCCCGGCCCCTGCCCCCAGAACGGCCAGAGACCGAGCACCCAGCGCCGGAGCGAGGTCGCGAGCAGCGCGAAGCTGTCATGCGTGGTCTCCGGGCCGCCGTCGAGCGCGAGCGAGAGCGGCACGCCGCGCCGCCAGACCTCTCGCTCCCTGCCGAACAGGGCGGCCGAGCCCGACGCCACGACGCCAAGCGCGACGCCGAGCTTCTGCGCGAAGCCGCGGTCGTGCACCCGCTCGTCGACCAGCCGGGTGGCGCGCTCGAACGCCCCCATGCCGAACACGAAACCAGAGACCGAGCGGCCGTCGAACGCGGCCTCGATCGGGCGCCGCACGCTCGTCCTCAGCGGCGAGCCGTCCCGCAACGCCGCCGCGAGCCTCTCGGCTGCTTTCGGCCCGCGCCCGGCCCCGCCGACATCGGCCGCGGCGACATTGGTCTTGCCGTTCGGCAGCAGCGCGATCTGCGGCAGGGCGTCGCCGAAGGCGGGCTTCAACGCGCTCATGACGTCGCGCAGTGTGCCGTCGCCGCCGTCGACCGCGAGCGTGGTGACGCCGGCGGCGGCGAAGCGGCGCATCACCTCGGGATAATCGGCGGGGGAGTTCGGCGCCTCGAACAGCGCGTCGGCCGGCGGCGCCGTGCGGGCGCCCGCGCTGCGGTTGCGCCAGCTTCTTCCGTTCGCGACGATCCCGAGCCGGCTCACGCAGACAGCCAGGAGGTCACGGGAGCCTTCCGGCTCGCGATCACGCCCTGCACGACCTGCGCGGCGTGCACCACGAGCGACAGCACGATCCACCACAGCACGACGATCATGCCGAGATCCGGCCGGCCGAACAGCGTGAACACGGTGAGGATCACCAGGTTCGGATTTCGCCGGGCGGTGATTAGGCGGAAGAAGCTGTCGAACGGCCGCCAGACATGCATGTGCATGCCGAACAGCCGCAGGAACGCGCCTTCCAGAAGGCGCTGCACCACATAGCCGCCGATGATGATGCCGACGGCGAGGCCGGGCCGTTCGAGCGGCAGGCCCACGGCCGGCAGGCCGACGATCCAGGCCCACCACCAGAACGGCGGGTGGACGAGGTCGATGCCGTGGTCGAGCACATCGCCGAATTTTGAGTAGGTCATGGTGACGCGCGCGAGCTTGCCGTCCACCGTGTCCAGGAAGGTCATGATCCAGGCCGCGACCAGGCCCCAGCCATAGTGCCCGTTCCAGAACAGCCAGAGCGCCACGAACACCAGCAGCAGGCTGACCATCGTGACCTGGTTCGGCGTGATGCCGCGCTCGGCGCACCACTTGGTCACGATCCGGGCCGGCAGCGGCCAGACATATTTGGTGACGACGTCAGTGACGCCCTTGTAGGAGCCGGCGAAACTGCGCGCCTCGAAATCGGCCGCGCTACGGGCGTTCAGCGGCGCCACATAAGCGATCTCGCGCTTGCGGAGCTTGCGGTTGTAGGAGCCCGCAAGCCCCTCGGAATCGAGCGCCTCGGTCCCTGCCGGAACGCGCCCTTCGGCGAGCGCCGCGGCGGCCGCGGCGGCGTTCGCGCCGGGGACGTTGGCTGCGACCGCCACGCCGTCGGAGACCAGCGTGGCTCCGGGCCGTTCGGCGAGCGCCTCCACGAGCCGCTGCTCATAGGCGTGATCGAGCCGGAACAGCAGCGTTTCGCCCGTCGCCGGCGCCTCCGCCTGCTCGCGCACGTCGGTCACGTTGACGCGCTTCAGCTGCCGCCTAAGCCGCTCCGCGGCGCTCATTCCCCAGATGCGGACCTCAGAGGCGCCGACGAGAAGGGCGGTCGGCGCCAAGGCCGGGCGTGTCGCATCTGTCATTTGTGCTTGCAGTTCCTGCGCAGGCCACACTATGGGCGTGTCGTTTAGCGGCAAACCTCCGGCCTTTCCAGCGCAGCGGCGCCGTCCGCCACAGGAGCCGACATGGCCAACAAGACGATGGAGAAGTTCGGCCACCCCGCTTCCGTGGTCGCGGAGGTCGGCGCATGGACGATCCAGGTCCGCCCTAAACAGCTGGCGCTGGGCTCGCTCGTTCTTATATGCCGCGAGCCTGTCGGGGCGTTCTCCCAGATCTCCCCGCAAGCCTTCGTCGATCTCGGCGCGGCGGTCGCCGAAATCGAACGCGTCCTCAAGGCGTTCGTGCGATATGAGCGCATCAATTACCTGATGCTCATGATGGTCGATCCCGACGTGCATTTCCACGTGATCCCCCGCTACGAGGGCGAGCGCTCGTTCGGCGGCGCGAGCTTCGCGGACGCCGGCTGGCCCGGCCCGCCCGATCTCACGCGCGGCGTCGATCTCGATCCCGAGGCTCTCGCCGCGCTGGCGGCCGAGCTCCGGTCGCGCTGGGCCGCAGCCTGATGGCGGAGGCTCGCGCGGGCGGACGCCGCTGGCTGCGCCTGCTCGACCGCTACGTGCTCGCGCTGACGCTGCGGCCGATGCTGATGTCGCTCGGCGTCGTGCTGACGGCGCTGCTGCTCGAACGCGTGCTGCGCCTCGTCGACATGCTGGCGACCGCTGGCGCGCCGATCATCCTGGTGGTTTCGCTCTCCACCAACCTGATCCCGCATTACCTCGGCTTCGCGCTGCCGGCCGGCTTTGCGCTCGGCATCTTCAGCGCCGTCTCGCGGATGAGCCTCGGCGCGGAGCTCGAGGCGATGCTCGCCTCGGGCGTCTCGATCCAGTCGATCCTGCGGCCGCTGGTCGCCCTCGGCTGCATCCTCTCGCTGCTCAGCATCGTGGTGGTGGGCTATCTCGCGCCCTATTGCCGCTACGCCTATCGCGACATCATCAATTCGAGCGTCGCCTACGCCTGGCGCGCGCACGCGCCCGCCGCCACCTTCATCAGCGTGAAGGACGGGCTGACGATCACCGCCGACGAGGTCGACAAGACCGGTCGCCAGCTCACGGGCGTGTTCATCCAGAACCGCGACCAGGGCGCCGACGTGGTCACCTCCTCGGTCGCCGGCACGCTCGAGCTGACGCCCGACAAGACCCAGATCCAGCTCAAGCTGCATAATGGCGTCGTGATCCGCGACTACGGCGCGGCGCGGCCGAGCACGCTGCGCTTCCAGGAGCTCGTGCTCGACAAGAAGTTCGACCTGCAGGCTCCGCCGTTCCGGCCGCGCGGCGGCAATGAGCGCGAGCTCACGCTGAGCGAGCTGTGGAGCGAGATGAACGCGCCGCTGCCGTCCTCGCCGCTGAACGAGTTGCAGGCCGAGTTCCACTCCCGGCTCGCCCGCTCGCTGTCGCTGCCCTTCCTGCCGCTGCTGATCGTTCCGCTCAGCATGACGATGCGGCGCAACGCACGGGTCGGCAACGCCGCCGCCTCGGCCATTCTGATGGTGCTGTTCCACAACGCGCTGCAGATCGGCCAGACCTTCGCGCACAAGGGCAGGGGCTGGCCGCCGCTCGACTGCTGGGCGCCGTTCTTCATCTATGTGGCGTTCGCGCTCTGGCTCTACCGGACCAGCACGGACCGGCCGGGCGACACCGTCGTGTCGCGCGCGCTCGATCGCGTCAGGCGCGCGGCCGCCGACCTGACGCGCCGCGCCGGCGCCCGCCTTCAGACGGCGAAGAGCTGATGCACCTCACCCGCTATATGAGCGTCTCGCTCGTCCGCATGGCGCTGACCGCGACCTTCATCCTCGCGTTCATCGCCGAGATCCTCGACCTGGTCGACAACGCCGGCGACATCCTCGACCAGGGCGACGGGCTCTACGGCATCCTGCGCTACGTGGCGCTGAAAATGCCGACGCTGCTGACCCGCTCGCTGCCGCTTGGCGCGCTGGTGGGCGCGACGCTGGTCCTGCTCTTGCTCGCCCGCAACAGCGAGATCGTCGCCATGCGCTCGGCCGGCCGCAGCACCAGTCAGCTGTTCATGGCGATGCTGCCGGGCGCGCTCGCGCTGGTGATCGTCCAGTCCACCCTGATCGACGTGGTCGCGCCGCGCACCGAGGCGCGGCTCGCGATCCTGCTCACGCAGCGCATCGACCAACAGGCCGACGAGGCGGCGAAGGATCCGAAGCCGACATGGCTGCGGATCGGCGACGCGGTCGTGTCCTTCGACCGGGTCAGCGACCGCGGCAAGAAGCTCAGATCGCTGCGGATCTACGACCGCGACCAGAACAAGATCGTAACGGCGCGCACCACCGCGGCGGAGGCGCGTTACCGCGACCGCAAGTGGGTGCTCAAGGACGCCGAGCGCGTGGTCTGGACGCGCGAGAACTTCAACGTCCGCACGCCGGCCGACGGCGTCTGGGAGACCACCCTCACGCCCGACGACGTGCTGTCGTCGCTGACGCCCGAGAGCCGCGTCTCGCTCGCCGCGGCCCGGGCCGTGCTGGCCGGCGAGATGACGCCCAACGCGCCCCTGCCCTTCTACCAGACGCTCATCGAGCGCGTGTACGCGGGCCCACTCGGCGCGATCGTGATGGTGCTGCTCGCCATGCCGGCCGCGCTCGTGAACTGGCGCGACGCCCGCACCGGCCGCCACGGCGCGATGGCGATGCTGGCCGGACTGACCTTCCTGCTGTCCGACGGACTGCTGACGACGCTGGCCCTCACCGGCGTCGTCTCGCCGACCTTCGGCGCCTGGTCGGCGCTCGTCCTGTTCGCGCTCTACGGCGCGTACCGGGTCTTCCACATCGACGGCGGCTGGCCGTCGCGCCCGGCCAGGGCGCATCCAGAGACGCGCCTGGCGGAGGCCCGGAATTGAGCTCGATCGACATCCGCCCCGTGGTCTCGAAGCGCGACTTCGAGCACTTCATCGCGCTGCCCGCGCGCCTGCACGCCAACGACCCGAGCTATGTGACGCCGCTCAAGATGGAGCGGCGCGACGCGCTGTCGCCGAAGAAGAACCCGCTGTTCAACTATATGGACGCGCAGTTCTGGTTGGCCTGGCGGGACGGCCGCCCCGTCGGGCGGATCAGCGCGCAGGCCGACCGGCGCACCGGCGACATCGGGCATTTCGGGCTGATCGCCGCGGAAGACGACCAGGCGATCTTCAGCGCCCTGTTCCGTGAGGTCGAGGCGTTCCACCGCGCCCGCGGCAAGACCGAGATCCAGGGCCCGTTCAACCTCAGCATCAACGAGGAATCCGGGCTGCTGGTCGAGGGCTTCGACACCCCGCCGATGCTGCTGATGCCGCACGACATGCCCTATGCGGGCGGCCGGGTGGAGGCGGAAGGCTACGCCAAGGCGATGGACCTCTACGCCTATCTGCACGACGTCGAGACGCCGTTCCCGCCCGGGGTCGAGCGCATTCTGGCCCGCCCCACGCCGCCGGAGCTCACCGTGCGGCACATGGACTGGAGCCGCTATGACGACGAGCTGCGGACCATCATCGACATCTTCAACGACGCCTGGGCGGACAATTGGGGCTTTGTGCCGCTTGGCGAGGACGAGCTCGAGCACCTCGCCAAGTCGCTGAAGCTGCTGATCGACGAGCGGCTCGTCTGGATCGTCGAGATGTCCGGCAAGCCTGCCGCCTTCGCAGTGGCGCTGCCGAACCTCAACGAGATCATCCGCGACCTCGACGGCGAGCTGCTGCCGTTCGGCTGGGCGAAGCTGCTTTGGCGGCTGAAGCGGCGCACCTACACATCCGGGCGCGTCGCCCTGATGGGCGTGCGGCGCGAATACCACCGCAGCTTCCTCGGCAAGACCATGCCGCTCCACATCTTCAAGAAGTTCCGCGAGGAAGGCCGCGCCCGCGGGGTCAAGTGGGTGGAGATGTCGTGGGTGCTCGAGAGCAATCAGCCGATGCGCCACATCGGCGAGGCGCTCGGCGGCGGCAAAGCCTACAAGACCTACCGCATCTATTCGAAGAAGCTCAACGCGTGACCACGGCCCTGGTGCTCGCCGGCGTCAGGCCGGGCGGCGACCCGCTCGCGGAGTTCGCCGGGGTCAGCCACAAGGCGCTGATTCCGATCGGCGGCGTCGCGATGCTCGACCGGGTGGTGAATGCGCTGAAGGCGAGCGGCCGGATCGACCGCATCGTGGTGTCGATCGACCGGCCGGAGCTTGTCACGCGCTCCGACGTCGAGGTGCTGCGCTCCGGCCAGACGCTGAGCGCCAGCGTCTCGGACGCGCTCGAAAAGCTCGGCGCGCCGCTGTTCGTGACGACCGCCGACCACGCGCTGCTGGAGCCCGGATGGGTCGGGTACTTCCTCGATCATCTGCCGCAGACCACCGTCGCCGCGGCGCTCGCGCGTTCCGAGAACGTCATGGCCGAGACGCCGGACACCAAGCGCACCTTCCTGCGCTTCGCCGACGGCGCGTTTTCGGGCTGCAACATGTTCTTCCTGCGCGACGCCTCGGCGATCGAGGCGGTGCGGCGCTGGCGCGAGGTCGAGGCGCTGCGCAAGAAGCCGCTCAAGATGCTGGTGCGGCTCGGGCCCGGCGCGATCCTGTCCTACCTGCTCGGCCGGCTGACGCTGGCGCGCGCCGCGGCCGCCGCCGGAAAGGTGCTGGGCGCGAGCGCCGGCGTGGTGGAGCTGCCGTTCGGCCGCGCGGCGGTCGACGTCGACAAGCCGGCCGATCTCATCCTCGTCCGCCGCCTGGTCGAAGGCGGCTGAGGCTCAGCCGCGCGCCGTCTCGACGGCCGGCGCATGGCTCTCGGCGCTGCCCGGCGCCGGCCGCACCCGCGCCCCCGGCAGCCCGACCGGCTGGCCGACCGCGACCACCAGCAGTTCGCCCGCTCCGAACAGTTTCCGAGCGGCGGCGCGCACGTCGTCCTCCGTCACGGCCGCCACGAGACCGTTGCGCCGCGCCACATAGTCGATGCCGAGATCGTCGAGCTGCAGGTGGACGAGCTGGTTCGCGATCTTGGTCGAGGTGTCGAACCTGAGCGCATAGGACCCGATCAGGTACTTTCGGGCGCCGTCGAGCTCCTTCGGCGTCGGGCCTTCGGTCGCCATCCGGAGAATCTCGGCGCGGATCAGGTCGATCGACTGGCCGGCGCGGTCGTTGCGGGTCGCGACGCCGCCGAGGATCAGACCCGAATGGTCGTAGGGCGACAGATAGCTGTAGACCGAATAGGCGAGGCCGCGTTTCTCGCGCACCTCGGTGAACAGCCGCGACGAGAACGAGCCGCCGCCCAAAATGTGGTTCGCCACATAGGCCGGAATGAAGTCGTCATCCGTGCGCAGCGGGCCGGCGCGGCCGAACACGATCGAGGTCTGCGGCACGTCGAGCGTCACAATCTCGGTGCGGCCGATGGCGGACGGCGCGACGGTCGGCACAGGGACCAGGCTCGCGGTCTCGGGCAGGTCGGCGAGCAGCCGGTCGAGCAGCCCCGACAGCCGCTCGGGCGAGATCGCCCCGACGGCGCCTATGACGATGTTGTCGCGCGTGAACAGGCGACGGTGCGCCCCGAACAGATCCTCGCGGCTGATCGCGGCCAGGCTCTCGACGGTGCCGCGGGGAGGCCGTCCATAAGGGTGGCCGGGAAACGCCTCCGCAAAAAAGGTTCGGCCGGCGAGATCCTCGGGGTCGAGGGCGTCGCGGCGAAGCTGCGCGGCGAGCTGGCGGCGCATCCGCTCCACCGCGTCCTCGTCGAAGCGCGGGCGCGACAGCGCGAGCGCCAGCAGCCCGAAGGCTTCATCGAGGTTTTCCGGCAGCGTCCGGAGGCTCGCGGTCACGGCGTCCCGGTTCGACGAGAAGGACAGCTCGATCGCCTTCTCCTCGAGCGTCTCCTGGAAGGTCTCCGCCCTCAGATCGCCCGCGCCCTCATCGAGCAGCGCGGCCATAAGGCCGACCACGCCCGGCAGCTCCGCCGGGTCCTGCGCCGAGCCGCCGCGGAAGGCGACCTCGACGGCCACCACCGGCACGGTGTTCTCCTCGACCAGCCACGCCTCCGCCCCGCGCGTCGCGGCGACGCGCTGGATGCGGGTGACGTGCGCCTGCGGCGCGGCGGCGGTCGAGACGGGAGACATGATCGCGGACAAGGTCCTTCAGGTCAGGCGGCCATAAGCGGCCGGCCGGTTTACTCTGCCGCCAGACGCTCGGGCGCCGGGGCCGACAGCAGTTCGCCGGTGACGGAGCGGCGCGGGTCGAGCACGGCGCGGGCGACGTCGCGCACGGCCTCGGCGGTCACGGCGCGGATCCGCGCCGGCCAGGCCTGCACCTCCTCGATCGTGCCGCCGGTGGCGAGCGACGCCCCGTAGATGCGGGCAAGCGTCGCCTGGCTGTCCTGCGCGTAGATCGTGTCGGCGATCAGCCGGGTCTTGGCGCGCTCGAGCTCCGCCGTCGTCGGGCCTTCGGTCGCGATGCGGGCGATCTCCTCGTCGATCGCGGCCTCGAGGTCCGCCAGCGCCGCGCCGGCGCGCGGGATGGCGTAGATCACCATCCGGCCGTCATCGAGCGCGTCGCCGTAGTACCAGGCGCCGGCATTGGCCGCCACGCCCTTCTCGACCACCAGCGCGCGGTAGATCCGGCTCGTCTGGCCGCCGCCCATGATCTGCGACAGCAGATCGAGCGCGTAGGCCTCGTCGCCCGTCGCCGTCTCGTAGGACGGCGCGAGATAATTGCGCTGCAGCGAGGGCTGGGTGACGCGAGGGTCGGCGAGCGAGACGCGGCGCGCGGCGCGCGGCTCCGGCTCGCGCGGCCGGGCGCGCGGGCCCGGATCGACGCGGCGTTCGACCTTGCCGTAGGTCTCCTCGGCGAGCGCCCTCACCTCCTCCGCGTCGACGTCGCCGGCGACCACCAGGATGGCGTTGTTGGGCGTGTAGAAGCGTTCGTAGAAGGCGATCGCGTCATGGCGGTCGAGCTTCTCGATCTCATGCTCCCAGCCGATGATCGGCGTGCCGTAGGGATGGTTCACGAACAGCGCGGCCGCCACCGCCTCGCCGAGCTGCGAGCCCGGATCGCCGTCGACGCGCGAGCGGCGCTCCTCGAGGATCACGTCGCGCTCGGGGTTCACCACCTCGTCGGTGAGCTGCAGGCCCGTCATCCGGTCGGCCTCAAAGGCCATGACGGTCTTCAGGTGCTCGCGGGCGACGCGCTGGAAATAGGAGGTGTAGTCGTAGGAGGTGAAGGCGTTCTCCTGCCCGCCGAGCTCGGCCACCACATGGCTGAACTCGCCGGCCGGGTGCTTTTCAGTGCCCTTGAACATAAGGTGTTCGAGGAAATGCGCGATGCCCGAGACGCCGCGCGCCTCGTCAGCCGAGCCCACCTTGTACCAGATCATGTGCGTCACGACCGGCGCGCGGCGGTCCGGGATCACCACGACCTGAAGGCCGTTTGCGAGCGTAAAGGAGGCGACGTCCGGCCCCGCGCCGCGCGCGGCGTCGGCGGGCGAGAGCGGCTTCAATCCGGCGGGAGAACCGGCGGGCGTGGCTGCTGCCATGACGGTCGGGAAGCCTCCGTGAGACGATGGCGGGCGGCCCGCGGCGGCGAGACGAAAGCCGGGGCGTCGCACGATCATATAGGCGAACGGCCCGCCCTCCGCGAGACGCTTGCGCGCCGGGCGGTGGGATCGGGCCGTTAAACCTGCGTAATGGAGCCGGCGCTCAGTTCCCGAGAAGCCTCGAGTACCAGGCCTTCTTCTCGGTCTGGACCGAAGCCGTCACGCCGTCGCCGACGAGATAGCCCGGAGGCGGATCGCTCAGCCGCGTGCGCGGGCCGGCGGTCTTGGGCGCCGCGGCGGCGGCCGCCTTCTTGGCGCGCAGCTCGCTCGGCGACAGCCGGGACATGTCGCCATAGCTCGGATCGCCAGGCTCGGTGGTCGCGTTCGCGCCCTGGATGCGGCGGCGCTGCAGCTCGCTCGGCATGAGGCGCGCATTGCGGTCCATGCGCCAGTTGTTGGTCTCCGTCGGCAGCACGTCTCCGCGGGCCTTGGCTTCGGCGCGGCGCTGCTCGTCCGGATCGTTGGGCCACTGGCCGCTCGCATGCGCGACGGAGCCCTTGGGCTGCGGCGGCGGCAGTTCGGCGGTGCTCGGCGGCGGCACCAGCGGCGCGCGCTCCTGATAGCTGATCTCGGGCTTTTCCTTGTCCCCCATCCCGAAGCTGTCGAACAGCTCGGTGATCGGGTTCGAGCCCATGTCGTCCGCGGCGAAGGCCGGGACCGACACGGCGCCCGCCCCAAGAGCGATCGCCGCCGTGGCGAGGCACGCTGTGATATGGCGCATGGTTCGCTGCTCCTTCCGGCGAAGGGCCGGCGAGGCCATCAGACTACCTCGCGCGCGCCTTTCGAGCCGCGGACGGCACCATACAGAAGCAGCCCCACCCCCGCAACGATGGCCGCATCCGCGAGGTTGAACACGTACCAGGTGACCTCGCCCCAATGCAGCAGCGCATAGTCCACGACCGCGCCATAGGCCACGCGGTCGACGCCGTTGCCGACCGCGCCGCCGAGGATCAGCGCGAGCCCGTAGGCCGAGACGGTCTGGCGCTCGCGCGCGATCCAGACCGCGATGCCGATCGAGGCCACGACATGCAGCGCGACCAGCAGCCAGCGGCCGAGATCGCCGTCCTGCTGCAGCATCCCGTAGCTGACGCCGCGGTTCCAGATCAGGACGAGGTCGAACACCGGCAGCACCGCCACCCGACCCTTGTCGGCGAGCTCGAAGACGAACAGCGCCCAGAGCTTGATGGCCTGATCAAGCACGAAGACGAGCGCTGCGAGCAGAAAGGCCCGGCGGGCGAGCGGCGGAAAATTCATCGGGCCACAGGAGCCGAGGCGGGCGTCCCTCCCCGCGCGTCGCGTGAGGAGAGAAAGGCCCCTCGCCTCACGCGGCCTTCTCCCGGCGGGCTTCCCACTCGCGCATCGCCTGGGCGTCGCGCGGCGTGATGTCCGGGTAGTCGGGGTCGGCGCCGACCTCCGGCGTGACCTTCCACGAGCGGGCGCATTTGCGCCCCTCGGCGCGGGCCGGCACAACGGCGACGCCCGGAACCTCGGCGAGCCGGAAGGCGTCTTCCGGGGCTTCGTCGCGCGTGACGCGGATCGCGCTGGTGATCGCGACCTCCGCGAGATCGACGCCCTCAAGCGCCGCGGCGAGCTCCGGATCCGTCACATGCACGACGGGCGCGGCCTCGAGCGAGGAGCCGATGCGCTTGGCCGCCCGCTCGATCTCGAGCGCGCCGGTGACCACGCGCCGGACGCGGCGGACCTTCTCCCACTTCTCCGCCAGCGCCTCGTCGCGCCACGCCGCGTCGGCCAAGGCGAACATGTGGAGGTGCACCGAGCCGTCCTCGGACGGGAAGCGCGACAGCCAGGTCTCCTCGGCCGTGAAGGGCAGCAGCGGCGCGAGCCGGGTGACGAGCGCGCGGAACAGCCGGTCAACCACGGTGAGGCAGGCGCGGCGCGTAACCGACGAGGCCGGGTCGCAATAGAGCGCGTCCTTGCGGACGTCGAAATAGAACGCGCTGAGGTCGTTGGTCAGGAAGGTGAACAGGCTCGCGAAGCCGCGCTTGAAGTCGAACGCCTCGTAGGCCGCGCCGATCTCGCCGTCGACCTCCGCGAGGCGGTGCAGCATGTAGCGCTCGAGCTCCGGCATCTCGGCGAACGACACCGCGTCGCCGTCGCCGAAATGCGCCAGCGCCCCGAGCATCCAGCGCAGCGTGTTGCGCAGCTTGCGATAGGCGTCGGTCGTGGTCTTGAGGATCTCCTGGCCGATCCTGAGGTCGTCCTCGTAATCCGACATCACGACCCACAGCCGCAGGATGTCCGCGCCGGACTGCCGGATGATGTCCTGCGGCGCGACGACGTTGCCGAGCGACTTCGACATCTTGCGGCCCTGCTCGTCGAGCACGAAGCCATGCGTCAGCAGCGCGTCATAGGGCGCGCGGCCGCGCGTGCCGCAGCTTTCCAGCAGCGAGGAATGGAACCAGCCGCGGTGCTGGTCGGAGCCCTCGAGGTAGAGCACCGTGTCCTCGCCGCCATCGACGGCGCGCTTGGGCGCGAGGTCCGGCCGGCGCTCCAGCACATAGGCGTGGGTCGAGCCGGAATCGAACCAGACGTCGAGAATGTCCGTGACCTTCTCGTAGTCCTCCAGCGAGTGGTTGCCGAGGAACCGGCTGCCGTCGCTGGCGAACCAGGCGTCGGCGCCCTCCTGCTCGAAGGCCTCCGCGATGCGCTGGTCGACCATCTCATCGCGCAGCGGCTCGCCGGTCTGCTTGTTCACGAACACGCAGATCGGCACGCCCCAGGCGCGCTGGCGCGAGACCACCCAGTCCGGCCGGCTCTCGATCATGCCGCGCAGCCGGTTCTTGCCCTGCGGGGGGAAGAAGGCCGTGGCCTCGATGGCGGCCAGCGCGCGCGAGCGCAGCGTGTCGGCCGGGCCGTCGATGTCACGGTCCATTGCGATGAACCATTGCGGCGTGTTCCGGAAGATCACCGGCTTTTTGGACCGCCAGGAATGCGGGTACTGGTGTCGCAGCTTGCCGCGCGCCACCAATCGGCCGGCCACGACCAGCGCCTCGATCACGGCCTGGTTGGCGTCGCCCTTGTCGCCCTTGTCGGTGATCACCGAGCGGCCCTCGAAGCCCGGCGCGTCCTTGGTGAGGAAGCCGCCGGCGTCGACAGTGTAGGGGATGCGGGTCGCGATCCCGCGCTTCTCCAGATCGGAGCGGTGGTCCATCCACAGCTCAAAATCCTCGCGGCCGTGGCCGGGGGCGGTGTGCACGAAGCCGGTGCCGGCGTCCTCGGTGACGTGGTCGCCGGGCAGCAGCGGGACAGAGAAGTCGTAGCCGAGATGCGCCAGCGGGTGCTGGGCCTCGAGCCCTTCGAGGTCGGCGGCCGACACGTCGAGGACCTTGCGGAAACCCGCGACCTTGGCGGCCTTGAACACGCCCTCGGCGAGCGCGACGGCGAGCAGGTAGCGCTGCCCGACCTTCGCCCAGTTGTCCTCCGGGGCCTCCGTCACCTCATAGACGCCGTACGCGATCTTGGGCGAGTAGGCGACCGCGCGGTTGCCGGGCAGCGTCCAGGGGGTCGTGGTCCAGATGACGACGGAGGAATTCAGTAGATCGCGGTAGATTGGCTCGCGGTCCGCAACGCCGCCAGCACCAACAAGCGGGAACGCCACGAACACCGTGTCGCTCAGGAACTCGGCGTATTCGATCTCGGCCTCGGCGAGCGCTGTCTTCTCCACCACTGACCACATCACCGGCTTCGAGCCGCGATAGAGCTGGCCGGTCTGCGAGAACGTCATGATCTCGCGGGCGATCTGCGCCTCGGCCGAAAACTTCATGGTGGTGTAGGGGTCGGCCCAGTCGCCCGTGACGCCGAGCCGCTGGAACTCCTCCGACTGCACGCCGATCCATTTTTCGGCGTACTCCCGGCACTCCTTGCGGAACTCGATGACCGGGACCTCGTCCTTGTTGAGCCCCCTGACGCGATAGCCCTCCTCGACCTTCCACTCGATCGGCAGGCCGTGGCAGTCCCAGCCGGGCACGTAATTGGCGTCGAAGCCCGCCATCTGGCGGGTCCGCACCACGACGTCCTTCAACACCTTGTTGAGCGCATGCCCGATGTGCAGATGGCCGTTGGCGTAAGGCGGCCCGTCATGCAGCACGTATTTCTTGCGGCCCGCCGCGGTCTCGCGCAGCCGCTCGTAGAGCCGGATGCGCTTCCAGCGCTCCAGAAACTCCGGCTCGCGCTGCGGCAGGCCAGCGCGCATCGGAAAATCCGTCTGCGGCAGGAACAGCGTCTCGGAATAGTCGCGAGGCTTGGCGTCAGAAGGCATTTGGGCGTCCGCTTGAAGGGCCGGAGCGGTTTAGCAGGGCGGACGCGTCTGGCAAGTAAACGGCGGAAATCCGCGTCAGACCAGCGCGCTCGGGGCGAGCGGGTCCTCGGGCGCGGCGATGGCGGCGCGGGCGTCCAGCACATCGCGCTCCATCTGGACGACGAGAGCCTCGACGCTGTCGAACTTCAGCTCCGGCCGCAGATAGGCGACGAGCTCGATCCTGAGCCGCCGGCCATAGAGGTCGCCGGAGAAGTCGAGCAGAAAAGTCTCGAAGCGCGGCGCGCCGTCGTCGAACTGCGGGCGGCGGCCAAAACTCGCCGCGCCGTCCACGATGCGGTCGCCGACCAGCGCGCGCACCGCGTAGATTCCGTGCGCCAGCCGCGTCTCCGGCGGCAGCACAACGTTGGCGGTCGGATAGCCCAGGTCGCGGCCGCGCTTGTCGCCATGGACGACCTCGCCCTCAATGATCCAGCGGCGGCCGAGCAGCCGGTTGGCGCCCGCGATGTCGCCGGCGTCCAGACGGTCGCGGATGGCGCTGGAAGAAACCGGCGTCGGCCCCCCGAAGGGCGGCACCACCTCGACGAACATGCCGTGGCGCGGGCCGGCCTCGGCCAGGAAGGCCGGCGAGCCGACGCGGTTGCGACCGAAATGAAAATCCCAGCCGACAACCGCGGTGTGGGCCGAAAGCCGCTTCGCCAGCACATCGGCCACGAAGGTCTCGGCCTCGATCGCCGCGAGCTTCTCGTCGAAGGTCAGCACCACGGTCTCGTCGGCGCCGGCGCGCGCCAGCATGCGCGCCTTCTCGTCGCGGCCGGTCAGCCGGAACAGCGGCTGGTCGGGCCGGAAGAAGGTGCGCGGATGCGGCTCGAAGGTCAGCGCCACGACCGGCCGCCCGGCGGCGTGCGCGGGCTCGGCCGCCTCGCGGATCACCGTGGCGTGGCCGCGATGCACGCCGTCGAAATTGCCGACGACGACATGGCCGTCGCGCAGCGACGCGGGAAGCTCGGGCGGGTCGATCAGCAAGACTCAATCCGGCGCAGCAAGCCGCGGAGGAGGCCGCGGCTTTCGCGGGCGCGAGATGGCCCCGCGGCGGCCGCATCGTCAAGACCGCGAAGCCGCGCCGCGGCCGCACGCCTCAGGCGAGTTCGGCCTCGATCTCGTCGCGCGTCGGCACCATGACCTGGGCCTCGCCGTCGAGCACGACCTTGTCGCCGACCGAGCAGGTGCAGAAGAAGGTCGCGCGCTGCCGTCCCGGATCGAGCGAGGTGATCTCGACCTGCGCGGTCACCACGTCGCCGATCCGGACCGGCGCCCGGAACTTGATGGTCTGCGAGAGGTAGACTGCGCCCGGCCCCGGCAGACGGGTGCCGAGCACCGCCGAGATCAGGCTTGCGGTGTAGAGCCCGTGCGCGATCCGCCCGCCGAACCGCGTGTTGGCCGCATAGGCCTCGGACAGATGGATCGGGTTGGTGTCGCCGGTCAGCGCCGCGAAATTGCGCACGCCTTCCTCCGACACCTCGTGCCGGATTTCCGCCGTCTGCCCGACCTCCAGATCCTCGAAGGCGATCTGTGGCCGCGTCAGGTGCTCGTCGTCCAGCGACTGAAGGGCTGCGTTCATGCAGGCGACCGGGTCCCCAAAAGAGGCCGCACTCTGCGGCGGGGCCTGTTGCGGCGCAACGCGCCTTTTGTCGGACGCTGGCGGCGCGAGGCGAAACGGAATCTCAACCGGAGGCGCCACATTGTGCTCGGCGGGCGGCAGGACGCCGTCGACACACGAGTTCAGCGTCGGGATGAGGCGGCTCTCCCGGCCGAGTATATGGAGTCCCCAGGATGGCGCTCGACCACTCGATGCCGGTCCTCATCGTCGATGACTACAGCACGATGCTGCGGATCATCCGCAACCTCCTGAAGCAGATCGGCTTCGAGGACGTGGACGAGGCGTCTGACGGCACCCAGGCGCTCAGCAAGATGCGCGACAAGCGCTACGGGCTGGTGATCTCGGACTGGAACATGGAGCCGATGACCGGCATCGAGCTGCTCCGCGAGGTCCGCGCCGACGACAAGCTGAACCGCACCCCGTTCATCATGGTCACGGCGGAAGCCAAGACGGAGAACGTCATCCTGGCCAAGAAGGCCGGCGTGAACAACTACATCGTCAAGCCGTTCAACGCCGACACCCTGAAGTCCAAGATCCAAGCGGTGTTCGGCGAATGAGCCGCGGGGCGCGCGGCGAGGACATTCTGAAGCAGCCCTTCGACCGGGTGCGGGACTATGTCGCCGCCAAAAGCGAGGGCGAAGCGTCGTTCGGCGACGTGGTGGCGCTGGCGGAGATCACCGCCGACTCGATGCAGACCTTCTTCGCGGCGATCGACCGGACGATCTATCGCGAGCTGCGCGAGATCGCCGAGTACATCACCAATCTGCGCTCCGAAATTGCGCATCTGCGCGCCGGCGAGCTGCAGAAGGACCGGCTGCCGAAGGCGGGCGAGCATCTCGGGGCGATCGTCGCCGCGACCGAGGAGGCCACCAACTCCATCATGGAGGCCGCCGAGGCGATGCTGGCCGCGGCCGGCAAGGACGAGGCGACCTTCAAGGCCGTCGTCAACGACAAGGTGATGACGATCTTCGAGGCCTGCTCGTTCCAGGACCTGACGGGCCAGCGCATCGCCCGCGTGGTCGAGACGCTGGAGCAGATCGAGAACCGCATCGGGCGCTTTGCGGCCGCGGTGAAGAGCGACGCTCCGGCGGCCCCGGCCGCCGAGGATCCCCGGGAGCGACGCGCCCGCGAACTGCTGCTGAACGGGCCGCAGGACCGCGGCGTCGCGATCGAGCAGGCGGACGTCGACGCGCTGTTCGCCGACAAGCCCGTCTCGGCCTGACGGGTTTGCGCCCATGCCTGTCCGCGCCTATATGGGCGCGGACGAGGAGCCTGAAGCGCCATGAACCGCTACGAGCGGCCGCCCTCTTCGGGCGAGGCCGAAGTCCGCTATCTGGACGCCGATTTTCGAGTGATGCGGCCCGGCGCTTTCGTGCGCTGCGCCGTCACCGGCGAGCGCATTCCGCTCGAGGAGCTGCGCTACTGGAGCGTGGAGCGCCAAGAGGCCTATGCGGGCCCCCAGGAAGCGCTCTCGCGCGCTCTCGGAAAGGCCTGAGGCGCCCTGACGCCTCGTCAGCCGGCGGCGCTCGGCGCCGCGTCGGGCTCCAGCAGCTTGTGCAGGTGCACCACGAAATACCGCATATGGGCGTCGTCGACGGTCGCCTGCGCCTTGGCGCGCCAGGCCGACTTGGCGCTCTCATAGTCCGGGAAAATCCCGACCAGGTCGAGCGCCGACACCTCGCGGAACGAGACGCCGGAGACGTCCTCCAGTTCGCCGCCGAAGACGAGGTACAGCGGCTGCTTGGCGAAGACGTCGCTCATCGATAGGGCTCCAGGGCTGCAAGCGTCTCGCGCTCGGCGTCGAGCGCGGCGAGAAGGGCGCGGTGGCGCGCGGGCGGCGCGGCGACCAGCCCGCCGTGGCGCGTGGTCGGCCGGTTATAGCCGGGAATCGCGCCGTCGAAATTCGTCAGCAGCGCGCCGGCCTCCTCCAGGATGAGATGGGCCGCGGCGATGTCCCAGTCATGGGCGTTGGGCCGCGCGATCGCGGCGTCGAGGCCTCCGGAGGCGACCTTCACCAGCCGGTTCGCGAGCGCATAGAGCCACGGGCCGCGGCTGACCCCGTAGGGCTCGAGCGGGCCGAGCAGCGACTTCGGGCCGCCGACTCGGGCGCCCCCAAGCAGCGGCGGATCGGGCGTGACCAGCGGCTCGCCATTGCGGGTCGCGCCGAGGCCACGAAAGGCCTCGAAGGTCACGTCGTTGCAGGCGTCGAACACGACGCCCGCGATCGGAGCGCCGTCCTCGACCAGCGCCACAGACACCACCCATTCGGGCCTGCCCTCGATGAAGGCGCGGGTGCCGTCGATCGGATCGACCACCCAGACGCGGCGGCGCGTCAGCCGCTCGGGCGTGTCGGCGGTCTCTTCCGACAGCCACCCGGAGCCCTCGACCAGCGGCGGCAGATGCGCGGCGAGGAAGCGATCGACCGCGAGGTCGGCCTCCGTGACCGGGCTGTTGTCGGACTTGGTCCAGCGCTCCGCTCCCTCGCGGAACATGCGAGCCGCGATCGCGCCGCCCTCGCGGACGGTGTCGGCAAGCACGCCCGCAAGGCGTTCGAGATCGATCGGCGCGTCGGATGAAGGCACGGTGACGGAAGATCCGGTTCGAGGGAGATCGCGCGCAAAGCGCTTTCCCCAAAGTGGTGGGACAGCAGGGCTGACGCAAGCGCCGCGCCGCGTTCATCACATTCTTACCGTCCCTGGCAAGCTCCTCTTCAGCATGGCGGAAGATCAGCGCCTCCAGAACCGGGGGTCAGAAAACATTCACCAGCTCTGTTAAGCCGAAAAAGCGGTCCCCGAGCGTATGTTCCAGCAACAAACGAAGAGCCCGCAGCATAGGGCCTTCTGGGAGACTGGACATTGGGTAGTCAAACCGACGCCTGCGCGCCGACGCGCGCCGGAACGGGGACGGCCGACCGGCTCGACCCCTTCGCCCTGCCGGTGCGGTTCGCCGCGCCGGACCCTGCCGCCGACGGCGGCGAACGCCGCGTGACCGTCGATTCCGGCCGCGTCGTGGTGGACCGCATGGTGCGCCGCATCGCGATGCGCATCGTGACGCCGCTGTCGACCTTCACCGGCGTCGCCATGCGGGTCGCGCCCGGCGCTGATCCTCACGAGGATCAGGTCGAGGTCGTGCTCGCGCATCCCGACCGCGCGCTCGACGTGCCGCTCGCAAGTGAGCCGCATGACGGCGAGGCGCTCGCCGAGTGGCGCTCCTGGGCGCGCGCGCTGAAGCTGCCGCTGCTGATCGAAGAGCTCGACGGACGCCGCATGACCCTCAACGCGCGGGTCGGCGAGCTCGAGGTCGGCCGCACCCGGCCGCGCCGCCGCCACAGCCTGCTGAAGGGCCGCCGCACGCGTTTCCAGGCCAAGCGCCGGACCGGCAAGCTCAGCGCGGAGACGCCGGTGCATCGCGACGAGCGCGAGATCATCGCCCGCGACTGAGCGCCTTCGGGTCCCGGCCGCTCGGCCGGGACTACACGCGCGTAAAGAACCAGACGCCGAGCGCCGCCAGTATGGCGAGCGCGATCCAGAGCCTAAGCCCGGCCTGGAACAGCACGAAGCGCCGGTGCTCGGGCGGCAGCGGGTCCTTCACGACGGGCTCGGTCATCGCCTCTCAGATCCTCAGCAGGGCGTCGGCGCACAGTCCGAAGAACACCAGCGCGCCGGCCTCGCGGTTCGACTTGAACAGTTTCAGACATAGCGCCGGGTCGGCGATGTCGAGCCGGGCGACCTGCCACGCGCAATGCGCCGCGAAGCCCGCGACGCCGAGAAAACTCAGCGCGCCGCCGCCGGCCGACCAGACGGAGAGCCCGAGCAGCGCGGTCGCGCCGGCGTAGAAGCCGGCGAGGATCGGCCGCGTGCGCGCGCCGAACAGCAGCGCCGTCGAGCCGACGCCGACCAGCGCGTCGTCCTCCTTGTCCTGGTGGGCGTAGATCGTGTCGTAGCCGATGATCCACAGAAAGGCGGCCCCGTGCAGCAGCAGCGGCGCGAGGTCGAGCCGACCGAAGGTCGCGCTCCAGCCCATCAGCGCGCCCCAGCCGAAGCACACGCCGAGCATCGCCTGCGGCCACCAGGTGACGCGCTTCATGAACGGATAGAGCGCGACCGGCAGCACAGAGCAGAGCCCCACCAGGATGGCGAAGGGCGGCAGCGCGAGCAGCACCGCGAGCCCGACCAGCAGCAGGACGCCGAGAAAGACCGCCGCCGCCTTCGGGGTGATCTGGCCGGACGGCAGCGGCCGCGAGCGGGTGCGGGCGACCTTGGCGTCGATGTCGCGGTCGACGAGGTCGTTATAGGCGCAGCCCGCGCCCCGCATCGCGATCGAGCCGATCGCGAACAGCGCGAGATGCCATGGATTCGGCCACGGCGCGCCGGCGGCCACGGCCGCAAGCGCGCTCGACCACGCGCATGGCCAGAACAGCAGCCACGCTCCGATCGGCCGGTCGGCCCGCGCGAGCCTGAGATAGGGCCGCCAGGCGACCGGCGCGCGCCGGTCCACCCAGTTCGCGGGCGGCGCGTCGGCGACGGGGGCGTGAATCTGCGACATGGGCGCTCAGCTACCGGATCGTTACAGGCGACGCCATCGCGCCGCGCCGGTCAAGCGCAGGGGCGCGCGCCGCGCGAGACCACCCTGAGACTTGGGCTGCGCCGCCGGACGGCTTAAGACGGCCGCCGGACCTCCAGGAGCCAGGCCTTGGCCGCCTACGACTTCGCCTCCACCCGCCTATTCGTCGAGGCGCCGCTCGCCGAGGGCGCCGGCGTCACGCTCGAGGACGCCCAAGCGAACTATGTCCGCAACGTTATGCGCATGGCGGCGGGCGATGGGCTGCTGCTGTTCAACGGGCGCGACGGCGAATGGGGCGCGCGGATCTCGGAGGTCGCCAAGAAGCGCGTGACGCTCGTCGCCGAGCGCCGCACCCGGCCGCAGACGCCGCCCGGCCGGCTCCGCTACCTGTTCGCGCCGCTGAAGCACGCCCGGCTCGACTACATGGTCCAGAAGGCGGTCGAGATGGGCGCGTCCCGGCTCTCGCCGGTGATCACTCGCCGCACCCAGGCGAGCCGCGTCAATCTTGAGCGGATGCGCGCCAACGCAGTCGAGGCGGCCGAGCAGTGCGGGGTGCTGGCGCTGCCGGAGATCGACGAGCCCGAACCGCTCGCGCGCCTGCTGGACGGCTGGCTGGCCGACGCCGCCCTCGCCTTCTGCGACGAGGATTCGGGCGCGCAGGACCCTGTCGCGGCGCTGAGGCCGCTCGCCGGCCGGCCGATCGCGGTGCTGATCGGCCCGGAGGGCGGCTTCGACCCGGAGGAGCGCGCCGCGCTGCTTCGGCTGCCGTCGGTCGTCCGGCTGTCGCTCGGGCCGCGAATCCTGCGGGCCGACACCGCCGCGGTCGCGGCGCTGGCCCTCGTCCAGGCCACGGCCGGAGACTGGCTCGACGGCGGCGGTTGACCCTCTGTTAACCACGTCGGGCCATGGTTCCGTAGCGAAAGACCGCGGGCTCCCCGCCCCGCGCTGCGTTGCCTAAATACCGCACCGCGGCGGGACTCAGCGGCCTCCCGCGAAGTTGGCGAGCCTAATGGCCCGCTCCCGGCGTATAGGCGTAATGGCGCCGTCGACACGCGACGGACTTCCTACGAGTCAGTGCGAACGCTCCATGTCGACAGGCCTTTTCTCGCGCACCGTCGCAAAATGTTTCCCGGTCTGGGCGCGGCGGGCGGCCGTGCTGGCCGTGCCCCTGATGCTCGCCGCCTGCGCGGGCTCGAAGCCTTTGCCGCCGGCGAGCGCCCCCGATCCGATGGCGTTTGCGCCCGCGCCGGTGCCGACCTCTCCGGCCTTCACGCCGGACGTGAGCGACAGCGGCCGCTACGGCGTGGTCGCGGACGAGCCGTTCCCGGTCAAGCCGGTGAACCTCCAGAAGATCGACCCGCAGTTCCTCAAGCAGGTCGTGCCGAACACCACCGGCGAAGCGCCCGGGACGATCGTCATCGACCCGCATGAGCGCCACCTCTACCTCGTGCAGGACGACGGCACCGCCATCCGCTACGGCGTCGGCGTCGGCCGCGAGGGCTTCGCCTGGAGCGGCACCGCCTATATCCGCCGCAAGCTGGAGTGGCCGGACTGGCACCCGCCGGCAGAAATGGTCGCCCGCGACCCGCACGCCCGGCCTTACGCCGACGGCATGCCGGGCGGCCCCGGAAACCCGCTCGGCGCCCGCTCGATGGCGCTGTGGGAAGGCAATCGCGACACCCTCTTCCGCATCCACGGCACGATCGAGCCCTACTCGATCGGCAAGGCGGTCTCTTCGGGCTGCATCCGGATGCTCAACCAGGACGTGATCGACCTCTATTCGCGGGTGCCGCTCGGCACCAAGGTGGTCGTCCGGTCCTGATGCAGGAGTTCGGACCCGCGCCGGGGGGCGAGCGGGTTCGCGGGCGGACGCGCAAGCGTCCGCCATCAGATGGCCGGACCGTCCGGGGGGCGGTCCGGCCATTTCGTTTTTGATCCAGTGGACGGACCCCGAATGACCGATCGAGACCGCTTCGCGCCTGCAGCCGCAGGCCTGACCCGTCGCGCCTTCGTGGCGACTGCTCCGCTCGCGCTCGCGGCCTGCGCCGGCGTCCCAAGCATGAACATGGGCGACCTGTTCGCCGGCGACAGCGGCTTCGACTATTCCGAGATTTACGGCTCCAAGCCGGACGAGAAGTTTCCGCTGCCGGCGATGAACTGGCGCAGCCTCGACCCTGCGGTGTTGCGCCGCCGAGTCGCCGATCCGACCGGCGAGGAGCCCGGCACGATCGTGGTGCGCCCGGTGGAGAAGCACCTCTATTTCGTGCAGGACGGCGGTCGCGCGATCCGCTACGGCGTCGGCGTCGGCCGCGAGGGTTTTGAATGGAGCGGGCGCGCGAAGGTCGCCCGCAAGGCGCAGTGGCCGCGCTGGACGCCGACGGCCGACATGATCCGCCGCAACGCCAAGCTCTACGGACCCTGGGCCGGTGGCATGGACGGCGGCCTGCAGAACCCGCTCGGCGCGCGCGCCCTCTATCTTTACCAGGGCGGCCGCGACTCCTCCTACCGCATCCACGGCACCAACGAGCCGCGCTCGATCGGTCACGCGATGTCGTCGGGCTGCATCCGCATGTTCAACCACGACATCATCGATCTCTACGATCGCGCTGGCGTCGGCACGCGCGTGCTGATCCGCGGCTGAGACGCGGCCCGCCCGGCGGCTCGCGGCCACAAGCCGGAAGGCCTCGCGGCGCGCGCAAGCCCGCCGCGCCCGGCGCCTACTGGACGCCTCCGCCTCAAGTCCCTAACTGACGGCGCTCTTTCCCGCGGGATACCCGATGGCGCGCGACCAGACTGACTCCACCCCGATCACGTCGCGCGACGAGCTCGTCGCCTATCTGGCGGAGGGCTGCCGGGCCCCGGCCGATTTCCGCATCGGCACCGAGCACGAGAAGTTCCCGTTCCGACGCGCCGACCTGTCGCCCGTCGCCTATAGCGGCCCGGCCGGCATCAGGGCGCTGCTCGACGGCATGCAGGGCCTGCTCGGCTGGGAGCCGATCATGGAGGCCGGCCACATCATCGGCCTCTACGACGTGACCGGCGGAGGCGCGATCAGCCTGGAGCCGGGAGGCCAGTTCGAGCTCTCCGGCGCGCCGCTCGAGACGCTGCACCAGACCTGCTCGGAGCTGCACGCCCATCTGGCGCAGGTGCGGCAGGTGGCGGATCCGCTCGGCCTCGGCTTCCTCGGGCTCGGCATGAGCCCGAAATGGACGCTGGCCGAGACGCCGGTCATGCCCAAGGGCCGCTACGACATCATGACCCGCTACATGCCGAAGGTCGGCTCCCGCGGCCTCGACATGATGTACCGGACGGCGACCGTGCAGGTGAACCTCGACTTCTCGAGCGAGGCCGACATGGTGCGCAAGATGCGCGTCGGCCTGGCGCTGCAGCCGATCGCGACCGCGCTGTTCGCAAACTCGCCGTTCACCGACGGCGCGCCGAACGGTTTTCTGTCGATGCGTTCGGAGATCTGGCGCGACACCGACAACGCCCGCGCCGGCATGCTACCCTTCGTGTTCGAGGACGGCATGGGGTTCGAGCGCTACGTCGACTATGCGCTCGACGTGCCGATGTATTTCGTGAAGCGCGGCGACCACTATCATGACGTCGCCGGCGCCTCGTTCCGCGACCTGATGGCGGGGCGTCTGCCGCAGCTTCCGGGCGAGTTTGCGACGGTCGCCGACTGGGCGAATCATCTGTCGACGATCTTCCCGGAGGTCCGGCTGAAGCGCTTCCTGGAGATGCGCGGCGCCGACTCCGGGCCGACGAGCCGGATCTGCGCCTTGCCGGCCTTCTGGGTCGGGCTGTTCTACCACCAGCCGAGCCTCGACGCGGCCTGGGAGCTGGTGAAGGGCTGGTCGGCCGAGGAGCGCCAAGCGCTGCGCGACGCGGTGCCGGCGCAGGGGCTCGCCGCCCGCATCGGCAACCGCACCGCGCTCGAGGTGGCGCGCGACGCGCTGGCCCTCACGGAGGCCGGCCTTGCGGCGCGGGCGCGCCAGAACAGCTTCGGCGACGACGAGCGCATCCACCTCGCCCCGCTGCTGCGGGTGGTCGAGGAGGAGAAGTCGCTCGCCCAGACGCTGTTGCAGAAGTACGACGCCGAGTGGAGCCGCAGCGTCGATCCGGTATTCGAGGAGCTCGCCTACTAGGCGGCGCAGCGGTCGCCGGGGCAGCGGTTCACCTCGATCGTGAGGTGGCTCAGCTCCCTCAGATCGGCAAGCTGCGCCTTGTAGGTCTCGGGCTCCTGCGGCTCGTGCGTCACCAGCGCCACGATGGCGGACAGGTGGCCGGGGCCGACCCGCCACAGATGCAGGTCGCAGACCCGCACGTCGCCGACCTCGAGCCGCTCGCGGATTCTGCGTTCCAGCGCCGGATCCGCCGGCGCGTCGATCAGCGTGCCGCCGGTCTGGCGGGCGAGCGAGACCGACCAGGACCCGATCATCACCGCGCCCATCACGCCGACCGCGGGGTCGATCCAGAGCCAGCCGAACATCCAGCCGGCGAACAGCGCCGCGATCGCAAGCACCGAGGTCAGTGCGTCGGCCAGCACGTGCAGATATGCGCCGCGCAGATTGTGATCGGCGACGCCCTTGGCCGGCGCGTGATCATGGTCGTGATGATGGCCGCCATGATCGTGGTGGTGATGCGCGTGCTCATGCTCCCCGGCGCCGCCATGGCCGCCGAGCACCACGGCGCAGACGATGTTCACCAGCAGGCCGAGCACTGCGACGATCATCGCCTCGCGGTAGAGCACGTCCTGAGGGCTGGCGAGCCGCAGCAGCGATTCCCACGCGATCGCGATCGCCACCACGGCCAGCACGATCGCGTTGGCGAAGCCCGCGAGGTCGCCGATCTTGCCGGCCCCCATCGCCAGGCGCGGGTCGCTGGAGCGCGCGGCGGCGATCCGGTAGGCGAGCGCCGCGACCCCGATCGCGCCCGCATGGGTCGCCATGTGGAAGCCGTCGGCGAGCAGCGCCATCGAGCCATAGGCCCAGCCGGCGACGATCTCGACGCCCATCGCGGCCGCCGTGACGATCATCGCGATGCGGGTGCGGCGCGCGTTGCGGGCGTGGTCGCGACCGAGGAAACGGTGCTCGTGACGGAACGGGACGACGTGTTCGCCGCGGGGCATATGCATCTGCGCGCTCTCCTCAGGACCGGAGATCGCGTCGCGGCCCCGCGCCGTCAACCCGGCCGGCTATTCGGCGGCTTCGGCCTGCGCGGCGGCCGACATGTTGTCGAGGCTCGCCACGATATGGTCGGCGAGCGCCTGCGCGGTCTCGGTGACGGCGCCCGGATTGCGCAGCAGCGCGATCTTGCAGCTCGGCAGCGCCGGGAAGCCCTCCGCGGCGCCCAGCACGCGCATGCCCGGCCGCAGCGCTGACTCCGGCACGACCGAGACCGCGAGCCCCGCCAGCACTGCAGCGCCGACCGCCGCGAAATTCCGGCTCGAATACAGCACCCGGTGCGGCCGCTCGATCTCCTGCAGCTTGGCGATCGCGGATTCGCGCCACACGCAGGCGACGTGGCTGAGCGCGAGCGGGATGACCGGCTCCTCATGCGCCATCGAGCGCTGCGACGTCACCCAGAGCAGCGGCTCCTGCCGGATGACCTCGCCGACCGGCTTGCGGGCGGCGTGGGTGATGATCGCGAGGTCGAGCTCGTCGCGGGCGATCATCTCGACGAGCTGCACCGAGGGCTCGCACACGACCGTCACCTCGACGAGGGGGTTCGAGGCCGAGAAGCGCGCCAGGATCTCCGGCAGGTAGCGCTCGGCGTAATCGTCCGGCAGGCCGAGCCGCACCCGTCCGGTCAACGCGTCGTCCGCGAAGGCCGAGATCGCCTCGCGCGAGATGTGGATGATGCGGCGGGCGTAGTCGAGCAGCCGCTCGCCATCCTCGGTCAGCCGGTTTCCGCGGCCGTCGCGGGCGAACAGCGGCCGCCCGACCCGCTCCTCGAGCCGCTTCATCTGCATCGAGACCGCCGACTGCGTCTTGAACACCACGTCGGCGGCGCGGGTGAACGAACCGGTGTCGACGATCGCGACGAAGGTCCGGAGCTGATCGACGTCCAGCAGGGCGACCATGCAAGTGCCTATCACTCAGAATGATGGGCTACATTACGATCATTCGTTTTACTGATCAATCGGCGAGATCTACCAGAGAGCTTCAACGCAAGCCAGGCAGGAGACTTCCAATGTCGATCGAACTGCGGCCCAGCGCGCCCGCTTTCGACGGCGTTTTGCGCATGCTGACGGGTTCAGGCCGCGCCGCGGCCGTATGGCTGCGCGACCTCGGCGTTTCGCTCGTGCGCCGCAAGATGGTGGCGGATCTCGGCCGGATGGACGACCGCATGCTGGCCGATGTCGGGCTGACGCGGTCCGACCTCAGGGCGGCGGCCGAATGGTCGCTGTGGGCGGATCCGACCGATCGGCTCGCGGCGCTCGCCGAGGAGCGCCGGAGCGCCCGCCGGTCGCGCGCCTAGGCTTTGGGCTCCTTCGGGCCGAAGAAGGCGTCGAAGATCTGCTCCATGGCGCGCGCATTCTGCGCCGACAGTTCGCGGCCGGTCTCGACGAGTTCGTCGAAGGCGCCGGTCGCGGTCCCCGCCGGCCGGGGCTCGTCCCCCGTCCCGGCCGGCGGCTCTTTCTGGTCTTCCGGCGGCTTCCGGCTGGGCGCCCCGCCGAACATGCCGTTGAGCATCTCGGCCATCATGTCGCCCATCATCATCGCGCCGCCCTCCTGGGGCCGATCGGCCCCGGCCTTGGCGCCGGCCTGGCCGAAGCCGCGCATCCACTCCTCGAACGGGTTGTGCGGCGCCTCGCCCGCCGGCGTCTGCGACGCGCCGGACGCCGCCCGCATCGCCTCGCCCCAGAACGCGCCGAGCGCGCCCGGGAAGCCCGACGTGGCGCCGCCGCCGGCGGCGCCCTGCGCCGCCTTGGCGAAGCCGCCGACCAGGATGCTGGCGAGCGCCGGCAGCACCTTGCGGATGATCTCCGCCTGCACGCCCGAGGCGGCCGCCGCCTGCGCCGCCACCGCGCGGGACACCTCCTTGGAGCCGAACAGCGCGCCCAGCGCCTCCTCGCCCGCACTGGTCGCCGCCTGGTCGAACGCCGCCGCCTGCGCCTCGAAGGCGCGCGCATAGGTCTCGGTCTGGAGCAGCTCGGCGAAGCGGCGCGCCGCCTGGTCGTTCTGCGGCTGGCGCTGGAACCCTTGCGCGAAAGCCGGCGTCAGCGCCGCGACGGCGGCCCTGATCTGCTCCGGCGACATGCCATAGGCGCGGGCGAGATTGTCGAACGCCGCGCCGCCCTGCGCCTGCCGCAACAGCTCGAACATGTTGATCATGGCGTTCCCCTCGCCGCGGCGCGCTTCCGGCGCTCGCCCGAGGCGAGACTATGGCGCCCCGGCGGGGCGCGCCAAGATTCGCGCGCCGGTCTATTCGGCGGGAGCGGCGGCGGGCGCGCCGGCTGCGGGGCCGTCCGCCGCCGCCTCGCCGTCGATCTTCTGGCCCTTGCGGCGCGGCTGCGACAGCGGCTCCGGGGTCGGGCGGTTGGTGTAGGCGAGGTGGCGGCCGGCGGTGATGCCCTCGACCTTCTGGATCTGCAGGCGCTGCAGGTCGCGCAGCCGGACGTCGCCCTCGATCTCGGCGGCGCGCTCCGGATCGACGCCCACCGCCTCGAGCGCCAGCCTGCCCAGCACCAGCGCGCTCTCGAAGGTCTCGCGCACCACGTTCTCGACGCCCACGCCGTAGAGGTCGAGGGCGTGGCCGCGGTCGTAGGCCTTCACCACGAGCTGCGCGAGCGGGAAGTGCTTCTGCAGCGTCTCGACCACCCGGCGGGTGGTTTCCTGGTCGTCGATGCAGACCACGATCGCGCGCGCCTCGTCGGCCTTGACGGCGCGCAGCACGTCGAGCCGCGAACCGTCGCCGTAATAGACCTTGAAGCCGAACTTCGCCGCCTGCTCGACGCGCGCGGCGTTGGCGTCGATCAGCGTGGTCTCGACCCCTTCGGCGAGCAGCAGCTGGGCGGCGATCTGGCCGACGCGCCCGAAACCGATCACCAGCACCTGCCCCTTGGCGTCGGTGTAATCCGGGGTCGGGCCGTCGACATGCGGTTCGAGCCGCGTCGCGAGCCGATCGCACAGCGTCACCAGAGCCGGCGCGGCCATCAGGCTGAGGGCCGCCAGCGCCGACAGCAGGCTCGCGGTTTCGCCGTTGATCAGGCCTTCGCTGGCCGAGAGCGGCGCCAGCACGAAGGCGAATTCGCCGGCGCCCGCGAGCAGGCCGCCGATGCGCAGCGCCGACGGCAGCGGCGAGCCGAACAGCCGCGCCAGCGCGCCGGCGATCACAACCTTGAGCGCCAGATAGCCGATGACCGCGACAGGCAGCAGCAGGAAATGCGCCGCCACGACACGCATGTCGATCGTCATGCCGATGCCCATGAAGAACAGCGCGATCAGCAGGCCGCGGAACGGCTCGACGTCGGCCTCGAGCTCGAGCCGGTAGGACGAGCCGGCGAGCAGCACGCCGGCCAGGAAGGCGCCGAGCGCCATCGACATGCCCGCGGCGTGCGAAATCTCGGCGGCTCCGAGCACGACCAGCAGCGCGGCTGCGGTCATCACCTCGCGGGCGCCAACGCCGGCGAGCAGCCGGAACAGCGGATTGAGCAGGTAGCGGCCGGCGACCACGATGGCGGCCAGCGCGCCGGCGCCGACGGCCGCCGAGGCGAGCGCCTGCATCCAGTCCGTCGCGTGGTTTGACGGACCGTCGCCCAGCATCGGCACCAGCGCCAGCGCCGGCACCACCGCGAGGTCCTGCGCGAGCAGCACCGCGAAGGTGCGCTCGCCATAGGGCCGGTTGAGGTGGCCGCGGTCCTGCAGGATGCGCAGCGCCATCGCGGTGCCCGAGAAGGCGAGCGCGATGCCGACCGCGATCGCGGCCGGAGGCTTCAGGCCCGCCGCCCAGGCGACGCCGGCGAGCGCGGTCCCGGTCAGCAGGATCTGCAGCCCGCCGAAGCCGATGATGAGCCGGCGCAGCGCGATCAGCCGCTCGATGCGCAGCTCGAGCCCGATCAGGAACAGCAGCATCACCACGCCGATCTCGGCGACCTGCAGCACCGCGCCCGGATCCTGGATCAGCGCGAGCGCGGCCGGCCCGATGATCACGCCGGCGATCAGATAGCCGACTGCGACGCCGAGCCCGAAGCGCCGCGCGAGCGGACCGGCGACCACCGCGGCGCCGAGGAAGATGAGCGCTCCAATCAGGGGGCTGGCGGCCGAGGCGTGTTCCATGGGCGCTCCTGAAAGGGATAGTTTCCATGTGCCCTGCCGGCGGACGTCAGGGCAAGAGCCGCGCGCGCATTGCAGCGTGTCGACGGAGGAGGCCGCGCCTGCCCGCGCGTGGTAGCCTGCGGCCGATCCCTCTGATTCCACGGAGCCGTCGACCGATGCCCGTTCGCCTGCTCGACGACACGGTCGCGAACCGGATCGCCGCCGGCGAGGTGGTGGAGCGGCCTGCCTCGGTCGTGAAGGAGCTCGCCGAGAACGCGCTCGACGCCGGCGCGCGGCGGATCGAGATCGTGCTGGAGGGAGGCGGCGCGCGGCTGATCCGGGTCGTCGACGACGGCTGCGGCATGGACGCCGACGATCTCGCGCTCGCCGTCGAGCGCTTCGCGACCTCCAAGATCTCCTCGGAGACCGACCTCGTCGGCGTCGCCACAATGGGGTTCCGGGGCGAGGCGCTGCCGTCGATCGGCGCGGTGGCCAGGCTCGCGATCGAGACCCGCGCGGCCGGCGCGCCGCATGGCTGGCGGCTCCAGGTGGAGGGCGGCCGCAAGGGCGCGCCGGAGCCGGCGGCGCTGCCGAGGGGCACGCGCATCGAGGTCCGAGACCTGTTCTTCGCGACGCCCGCGCGGGCCAAGTTCCTCAAGTCGGAGCGGGCGGAGGCGCAGGCCGCCGCTGAGGTCGTGCGGCGGCTGGCGCTCGCCACCCCGTCCATTGACTGGACGCTGGTGGTGGAGGACCGCACGCTGCGCTTCCCGGCGGTGGCGGACGAGGCCGGCCGCGCGGAGCGGCTGGCGCAGGTGCTGGGGGCGGACGTCTCCGGCGCCGTGATCGCGGTCGCGGGCGAGCGCGGCGGCGCGCGGCTCGCCGGCCATGTCGGCCTCAGCCATCTGCACCGCGCCACGGCGGGCGCGATCCACCTCTCGGTCAACGGCCGACCGGTAAAGGACCGGCTGCTGGTCGGCGCCCTGCGCGCCGCCTATCAGGACGTGATGCCGCGCGACCGCTCGCCGGTCGCCGCGCTCGACATCCGCGTCGGGCCCGGAGAGGTCGACGTCAACGTCCACCCCGCCAAGGCCGAGGTGCGGTTCCGCGATCCGGGCCTGATCCGGGCGCTGATCGTCTCAACCGTGCGCGCCGCGCTCGCCGACAGCGGGCCAAAACCCTACGCGGCCGGCGGCGCCGAGATCGCGCGCTTCGCCGCGCGCCGCGCCGCCCCGCCTCCGGCCTATGCGGCCCTAAGGCCGGCCGCGCCTGTCCGCGGCTTCGCATCCGGCGCGCAGGCGGCGTTCGCGGTCGAGGCGCTGGACCTGCCGCCCGCCGCGAACCCGGCCGCCTTCGTGGAGGAGGCGGCGGACGCCGTTCGCCGGCCGCTCGGCGCGGCCAAGGCGCATCTGCACGACACCTACATCCTCGCCGAGACCGCCGAGGGCGTCGTGCTGGTCGACGCCCATGCGGCCCATGAGCGGCTGGTCTATGAGGAGCTGAAGCGGCTGCGCGAACGCGCGGGCGTGCCGCGGCAGGAGCTGCTGGTTCCCGACGTGGTCGAGCTCGACCCGGCCGACGCCGAGCGGGTGCTCGCCGCGCGGGCGGAGCTGGAGCGGCTCGGGCTTGCGGTCGAGGCTTTCGGGCCGGGCGCGCTGCTGGTGCGCGCCACCCCGGCGCCGCTCGGCCCGTGCGACGGGATCAGGCTGGTGCGCGACGTCGCCGAGGCGCTCGCGGAGGGCGAGGCAGACGCCACCCCCATGGCGCGCCGGCTCGACCACATCCTGGCGACGGTCGCCTGCCACGGCTCTGTGCGGGCGGGCCGCCGGCTGAAGCCCGACGAGATGAACGCGCTGCTGCGCGCGATCGAGGCGGAGCCCGCCGCCTCGACCTGCAACCATGGCCGCCCGACCTTCGTGAAGCTGACGACGGCGGATCTCGAGAAGCTGTTCGGCCGGCGGTGAGCGGCTCCTTCCCCGATCCCGGGCTGCTCGATTTCGTCGAGCACGCGGTGCTGGTCGCGGTCGGCGGGCGGATGCTTCGCGTCGCGCCCAATCCGGCGGCGTGCCGGCTGTTCGGAATCGCCCACGCGCCGAACATCCGCCTCCCCCTGTCCCGGCTCGTGGGCCGGACCGCGGCGGCGGAGCTCGCGGCCTTCGCCGAGCGGCTGCCGATGAACGGCGCCGGCGCCCGGACGGCGATCTCCTGCAAGACGCCGCGCGGCGCGCTGCTGCTCGCGGCCGACGTCGCGCGCGCCCCAGGCCGGACCGACGCCTTCGTGCTGAGCCTTCGGGAGGAGACCGCGGACGCCACGGCGGTCGAGGCGCTGTCGCAGGCCAGGACGGTGCTGCAGTCGCTGCCGGTCGGCATCGAGCTCTACGACCGGCGGTTCAACGCCCTGTTCTACAACAGGAAGTCCGACGAGCTGTTCGACTATTCGGAACGCGCCGTCATCAACCACGCCGACTGGTGGGAGCTCGCCTTTCCGGACTCGGAGAAGCGCGAGGCCGCGCGGGCGGAGTGGGATGCGGTCATCGCGGCGGCCGAGGCCGATCCGACGCAGGCCCATATGGCGGAATGGGAGGTGATGTGCCGCGACGGCGTCACGCGCGACATCCAGTTCTATTATCGCCGCGCCGGAGAGGGTTTCTCGCTGGTGCTCTGGGACGTCAGCGACCGTCGCCGGCTCGAGACGGAGCTTCGCGAGCTCGCGCTGACCGACAGCCTCACCGGCCTGCCGAACCGGCGCTGCTTCTTCGAAACCGCCCAGTCGCTTCTCGAGGACGGGCCGATGAACCGCGCGCTCACGGTGCTGATGCTCGACGTCGACCACTTCAAGGCCGTCAACGACCGTTTCGGCCACCGTGTCGGCGATGAGGTGCTGAAGGCGGTCGCGGCGCGCGGCAAAGCGGCGTTGCGCAAGGAGGACCTGATCGCCCGCGTCGGCGGCGAGGAATTCGCGGCGCTCCTGCCCGGAACGGACGGCGAGCCCGCCGCGTGCATCGCGCGCCGGCTGCGCCAGGCGATCATCGCGGCGCCGGTTACTGTGGGCGCGGTCGCGATCCCGGTGACGGTCAGCATAGGGGTCGCGGGCCGACGCAAGGGCGAGGTCGCCGCCGAAGGCATCGTGGAGCGCGCCGACCGTGCGCTCTACGCGGCGAAGAGCGCGGGGCGCGACCGGGTGGTCACGGCCGGCGAAGACGGCGCGGCCGCCTAGCGGGCGCGAAGCAGCGCGACCTTGGCGTCCCCATAGGCCCGGACCTCCAGGGTCTCGAAGCCGGCCGGGGCCGCGGCTTCGGCCTCGGCGCTCTCCTCCCAGACCACCAGCGCGCCCGGCGCAAGCCAGCCGCCGTCGCGGGCTGAGGCGAGCGCGCGCTCGCCAAGTCCCTTGCCATAGGGCGGATCGGCGAAGACGATTTCGAAGGGCGCCATGCCGGCCGGGCCGAGCCTGGTCGCGTCGCGCCGGAAGATTTTTGTCGTCCCGCCGAGGCCGAGCGCCTCGACGTTCGCGCGCAGGCAGGCGCGGGCTTCCGTCCCGTCGTCCACGAACAGCGCGAAGCGCGCCCCGCGCGACATCGCCTCGAGGCCGAGCGCGCCGGTGCCGGCGAACAGGTCGAGCACCCGCGCGCCCTCGACCGGATCGTCATAGGCGTGGGCGAGCACGTTGAAGACCGCCTCGCGCAGCCGGTCGCTGGTCGGCCGGATCGCGCGCGAGTCCGCCGAGGGGCCTTTCAGCGCACGGCCCTTGAAGCTACCGCCGACGATCCGCACCGCCCGGCCGTCCCTTGCCGCCGCCGCCGGGCTTGCCGCCGCCGCCCGGGCGTCCGCCGCCCTTGCCCGGCCCGCCCGGGCCGCGCGGCTTGAACCCGCCGCCCGGCTTTCCGCCCGGCCGGCCCGCGCCCGTTGGTCTGCCGCCGGGTTTGCCCCCCGGACGGCCCGCGCCCGCGGGCCTGTCGCCCGAAGGCCTGTCGCCGCGCGGCGGACGGCCGCCGGCGGGACGCTCGCCGCCTTCCCGGCGCGGAGGACGTCCGCCCTCGGCGCGCGGCGGACGACCGCCCTCGGGACGGTCGCTGCGTTGCGGGCGATCGCCGGCCGGTCGGCGGGGCCGTTCGGCCGCGCCCGAGGACGCGTCGTCACGCCAGCGCGGCGCCGGCGCGCGCGACGCCGACGGGGCGGAATCGGTCGGGGCCCGGTCCGGACGCTCGGGGCGCGGCCCGCGCTGCGGGCGGTCGCCGAACGCGCGCTGGGGCCGCTCGCCGCGCTCCGGGCGCGGCCTGTCATTGAATGGCCGCGGGCTGCGGGCCGGACGCTCGCCGCCCTCCCCGCGCGGCGGGCGGTCGCCGAATGCGCGCTGGGGCCGCTCGCCGCGCTCGGGACGCGGCCCGTCGCCAGCGGGACGCGGACCGCGCGGCCTGTCGCCCGCGGGGGCGCGGAACGGACGGTCCTCGCGGCCGCGCGGCCTGTCGCCGGACGGCCTATCGCCAGGCGGCCCGCGGCGTTCGAAGCGCTCGCCGGCTGCGGCGGCGCCGCGCGGCGCGCGCTCGGCCCGCTCCGGACGGTCGCCGCGCGGCGCCGGCTTGGCGACGGGGCGCGCCGGACGCTCCGGCCGGCCCGCCGCGCCGAAGCGCTCGGCCGCGCCGGCGTCCTTGCGGCGCACCCGCTTCGGGGCCTCGTCGCCGGCCGCGCGCGCGACCCGCTCGACCGTGACCTTACGGCCGCGGCGGTCGGCGACCGGGGCGGCGCGCTTGACGCGCGACGGCTTGTCCTCGGCGGCAGGCGCGGCGGCCGGGGCCGCCATGTCGCGCGGGCGGGCGATCGGCGCGCGCCGTCCGACGCGCTGCGACGGATCGGCGAGCCGGGCGCGGTCGCGGCCCGGATCGGCCGCCGCCGCGCGGCCGGCGCCGCGGCCGCCCGTCACCCGCGGGGCGTCGTCGTCGCGCACCACGGCGGATTCGAAATCACAGCCGGCCTCTTCGGCAAGCCGCTTGCCGAGCTGGTCGGCGAGCGTGCGGGTGCGGACCTCCTCGGCCTGGCCCTCCGGCAGCGCGCCGAGCTGGAACGGCCCGAACGAGATCCGGATCAGCCGGTTGACCGCCAGCCCGAGATGCTCGGCGAGCCGCTTGACCTCGCGGTTCTTGCCCTCGCGCAGCCCGATGCGGAGCCAGACATTGTCGCTCTGCTGGCGCTCCACCTCGGCCTCGACCGGGCCATAGGCGAAGCCGTCGATCGTCACGCCGTCCTTGAGCGCGTCGAGCTGCTCCTGCGTCACCCGCCCGAAGGCGCGCACCCGGTAGCGGCGCAGCCAGCCGGTCTCTGGCAGCTCCAGCACGCGCGCCAGCCCGCCGTCATTGGTGAGCAGCAGCAGGCCCTCGGTGTTGATGTCGAGCCGGCCGATCGTCATCACCCGCGGCAGGCCGGCGGGCAGGATCGAGAACACCGTCTCGCGCCCTTCCGGGTCGCGGTTGGTCGTCACATAGCCGCGCGGCTTGTGGTAGAGCCACAACCGCGTCCGCTCCCGCTCGGGAAGCGGACGGCCGTCGACCTCGACTCGGTCCTCACGGGTGACGTTGAAGGCCGCGGTGGTCACGGTCTCGCCGTTGACCGTCACGCGGCCCTCGCCGATCCAGATCTCGGCGTCGCGGCGCGAGCCGAGGCCTGCGCGGGCGATCGCCTTCGCGAGGCGCTCGCCGGGGCGGCGCGTGGCGTGGTCCTCCGGCGCGTCCCCTTGGGGCTCGCCCGGCGTTTCGGTCGGTTCTGTCATGACGAGCGGGCGATAGCATGCGGACGCAGCGTTGACGAGGACGAACCGCCCCTCCCCGATGGATCGCGCGCTCGAAGAGGCCCGCGCGGCCGCCGCCCGCGGCGAGACGCCGGTCGGCGCCGTCATCACGCGCGACGGCGCGGTGATCGCCGCCGCCGGAAACCGCCCACGCGAACGCGCCGACCCGACCGCCCACGCCGAGATTCTCGCGATCCGCGAGGCCTGCGCGGCGCTGGGCTCGGAGCGGCTCGTCGGCTGCGACCTGTGGGTGACGCTCGAGCCCTGCCCGATGTGCGCCGCCGCGATCTCCTTCGCCCGCATCCGCCGGCTCTATTTCGGCGCGCAGGACCCGAAGGGCGGCGCCGTGGTCTCGGGCGTGCGGCTTTACGACCAGCCGACCTGCCACCACGCGCCGGAAGTCTATCCGGGCTTCGCCGAACAGGATTCCGCCGCCCTGCTGCGCGACTTCTTCCGCGCGAGACGCTGACGCCTCTTCCTCCCTCCTCGCCGCGAAGCGGTGGGAAGGGAGGCCCTTCGCGTGAGCGAAGGGTCGGGGGGCTCTCGGGCGTCGGGCTCAGTTCTCGTCATGCCCGCCTTCGCGGACATCCACGACTTCCTTTGCCGCCGAGCCCACAACTCAAGTCGTGGATACCCGGCTGCGCCGGGCATGACGGAGTCCCTCGGGCGGCGAACGATTTGCCCGTTGCGGCGTTGGCTCCCATTGAGGGCAAACGCGGGAAGACCATGGACGTCGTACGCATCCTGATCGCCATTCTGATCCCGCCGCTCGGCGTGTTCCTGCAGGTCGGGCTTGGCCTCCAGTTCTGGCTGAACATCCCGCTGACGATCCTCGGCTACGTGCCGGGCATCATCCACGCCATCTGGGTGATCCTGCGCAAATGACCGCCGCCCGCGCCGCGCGACCCGCGCCGGGCTTCGCCGGCCGGATGCCGCAATCTCACGAGGCCGAGACGCTCGACCATCTCGACCGGCTCGCCGACCTGCTCGACTCGCGCTGGCGCGTGCCCGGCCTCGGCTGGCGGTTCGGCATCGACGGCATCGCGAGCTTCGTGCCCGTCGCGGGCGACGTCGCGACCGGCCTGGTCTCGGCCTACATGATCAAGCGCGCCCACGAACTCGGCGCCCCGCGCCATCTGCTCGCCCGCATGGTCGGGAACGTCGTGCTCGACACCGTCGTCGGCAGCGTGCCGGTCGTCGGCACCGTGTTCGACTTCGCCTTCAAGGCAAACCGCCGCAACATGAAGCTGCTGCGCAAGCATTTTGGCGGGCGGTGAGCCGTTAGGTTTTTATTCCTTGACATGCCGCCTCCCTCATGCTCTCCTTCCACGGTCTTTCCCCGACAGGAAGGCGTGTCCGGACCGGCCGGCCATGCGGGGGAGGAGCGGCGCCTGCGCCTGCGAGCACCGGAGCTCGCGGTCCCGGGACGTCGGCTGCGGGCCTTGGCGGAGAAGCTTCGGCTGACCTTCGAGGATCATAGGCCGCCCGCCCCGCACTAGGACGGGGCCGCGCCGTCGAGCGCCTTAAGGCGCGGGATGGGTCTTGGGTCCACGGCGCTTCCTCGGAGGCGGCGAGGCCCAAGATCCGCAAAGGGACCGGCCCCCTCTGGGGCTACGGGCCGCCCGCGGCCGGAGCGCGGCTTCCGCAGTCGTCGCCAAGCCGCCGCGCGTGGAGCGCCGGGCGACCGGCCAAATTACGCGTAAAACCACGGTGGCCCGGCGCTCCGCGCCTTCCGCTGTCGCTGTTTGAACCGGATGAAGGATTTCGAGCCGTGCGACCCGGCGGATTGCGCGCGCGCGCCGTCGTGCGCCCCAACCTCCGCCGTCATGCCCGCGCCTTCGCGCGGGTATCCACGACTTGGGGCCAAGCCGGCGCAGCTGAAGGTAAGTCGTGGATGCCCGCGAAGGCGGGCATGACAGGAGAGGAGAGGCGCCGTCGGCGGCTTCTACGGCCGCTCACCCCCCGCGGAGCAGCGCTTCGACGGCCTGGCGGGCGTCCGCCCGGGTCGCGGCGCTCGCCTTCAGCGCCGTGCCGCTCTTGAGGAAGTCGAGCAGCGTGATCCCGTCAACGTCCGGCGCGATGAGCGCGTCCGGCGGGTTTTCGGCGAGGCGGGCCGCCACGATAGTCCCTTGCATGATCTGCACCGCGCCCAGCATCGCCTCGAAAACGTTGGGCGCCGCGCGGCCCCGCATCACCGGCCCGCCGGTGACGTCGCAGGCGAGCGTGGCGTCGGCTGCGCCGGCGAGGACGTCGAACGGCAGCGGATTGGTCATGGCGCCGTCGATCAGCGTGCGGCCGTCATGCGCGACCGGCCTAAAAACGCCCGGAATGGCCGCCGAGGCGGCGATCGCCGGAATGAGCGGACCGGACCTGATGACGAGCTGCCGCCGCTCGAAGAAGTCGGTCGCGACCGCCGCGAACGGGATTTTGAGATCCTCGAAGCGCTGCGGCAGCGCCTCCGGGGCGAATTGCGCGACCAGCGCCTCGGCGTCGAGCAGCATCGGGTTGCGCGAGCCGGCGCCGAACAGATCGGCGATGCGGCCGACGCGGCATTTGAGCAGCCGGTTGAGCACGTCCGCGCGTTTGGCGAGCCGCGCCACCGTGTGGGCGCGCAGCTCCGCGCCGCTCATGCCGGCGGCGTAGCAGGCGCCGTAGAGCGCGCCGATCGAGGTCCCGGCGATCGCCGCCGGGCGGACGCCGAGATCGTCGAAGGCTTCGAGCACGTGGAGATGGGCGAGCCCACGCGCTCCGCCGCCGCCGAGCGCGAGCCCGATGCGGACCTCGCTCAATCGCGGTCCGCCGCAAAGAAGGCGAGCAGCGCCCGGAGCGTCTCCTCAGGCGCTTCCTCGGGCAGAAAGTGGCCGCAGGCGAGCGCCCTGCCCTCGACATGCGCGCCCCAGCGCCGCCAGGTCTCGAGCGGGTTTTCGGTCTCGCCCGGAAAGCCGCTCTCGCCCCAGAGCGCGAGCAGCGGCGCCTCGACGCGGCGGCCGGCGGCGTGGTCGACCGCGTCATGGGTGACGTCGACATGCGCGCCGGCGCGGTAGTCGCCGCAGGCGGCGGCGATGCGGGCGGGGTCGCGGAAGGCGGCGCGGTAGTGGTCGAGCGCGCCCTCGAACGGCGCGAGGCTGCGGGCGGACGTCCAGCTCGCCAGCGTGGCGTCGAGGAAGAAGTCCGGATCGGCCCCGATCAGCTTTTCGGGCAGCGGCGCGGGCTGCGCCAGAAAACTCCAGTGATAGGCCTTGAGCGCCATCCGGGCGTCCATCGCGGCCCACATCCGGTGCGTCGGCACGATGTCCAGCACCGCAAGCCGGGTGAGCTTACCCGGATGGTCGAGCGCGAGCCGGTAGCCGACGCGGCCGCCGCGGTCGTGGCCCGCCAGCGCGAAGCGCTCATGGCCGAGCGCCGCCATCAGGGCGACCATGTCCTCGGCCATCTCGCGCTTGGCGTAATTGGCGCCGAACGGCAAAGGCGCTGGGGCGGAGGAGGCGCCGTAGCCGCGCAAGTCCGCGAGCACCACGGTGAAGCGCTCGCTGAGCGCCGGCGCCAGATGGCGCCAGCAGACATGGGTCTGCGGAAAACCGTGCAGCAGCAGGAGCGGCGGCCCCTCGCCGCCGATCCGGGCGAAGATCTCGACGTCGCCGACCGACACCCGCCGTGTCGCGAAGCCGGGGAAGAGATCGGGGAGAGGCTCAGACGCCATGGCGGGTCACCCGAACAGGTCCGGCTGCGGGGCGCCGGGCGGGCGCGGCTTGGCGGCCGGTCTTCGCGCCGCGCGCTCAAAACCGGCGCCCTCGGCGGTCGCGGCGACCTCGCCGTCGAAGAATCGGAGCGTCAGCGCCTGGCCGGGGGCGACCGAGGCGGCGCGCGGCAGCAGATGACCGTCGGGGCCGAGCGCGAGCGCGTAGCCGCGCTCCAGCACGCCCTCATGGCTCAGGCTGCGGGCGAGCTTCCAGACCGCCTCGAGCCGGTCGCGGCGGCGCTCGGTGAGCGCCCGCTCGGCGCGGAGCAGGCGGGCGTGCAGCGCCGCGACCCGTTCGCCGCAGAGCGACACCCGGCCGGTCAGCGCGGCCGGCGACAGCCGCGCGGCGGCGGCGGCGAGCCGGGCCCGATGGCGGCCGGCATTGGCGGCAAGCGCCGGCCCGAGCCGTGCGGCCGCATGGTCGAGCCGCTGGCGCGGCACCTGGGTCAACGTCTCGAGGCTCGGCAGCGCCCGGCCCGCGGCGCGCAACTCGCGACGGCGCAGGTCGAGCCCGCGGGCGAGCGCCGCCCGCAGCCTTGCGCCGCGCTCCTCGGTCCCGGCGATGAGCTCGGCGCGCACCGGAACCGCGATCTCGGCCGCAGCCGTCGGGGTCGGGGCGCGGCGGTCGGAGGCGAAGTCGATCAGGGTGGTGTCGGTCTCGTGGCCGACCGCCGAGATCAGCGGGATCGCGCTCTCGGCCGCCGCGCGGACCACGATCTCTTCGTTGAAGCCCCAGAGATCCTCGAGGCTGCCGCCGCCGCGCGCCACGATCAGCACGTCCGGCCGCGGGATCTTTCCGCCGGCGGGCAGCGCGTTGAAGCCGCGGATCGCCGCCGCGACCTCGGCCGCCGCCGTTTCGCCCTGCACCCGCACCGGCCAGACCAGCACCCGGCGGGGGAACCGGTCGGCAAGACGATGCAGGATGTCGCGGATGACCGCGCCGGTCGGCGAGGTGACGACCCCGACGACCTCCGGCAGATAGGGCAACGGCCGCTTGCGCGCCTCGTCGAACAGGCCTTCGGCGGCGAGCCGCTTGCGGCGCTCCTCGAGCTGGGCGAGCAGCGCGCCGACGCCGGCCGGCTCCAGCACGTCGATGACGATCTGGTAGGTCGACTTGCCCGGATAGGTGGTGAGCCGCCCGGTGGCGATCACCTCCATGCCCTCTTCGGGCTTGAACTTGAGCTTGGCGAAGCTCGTCCGCCACACCACCGCGTCTATGCGGGCGCCCTCGTCCTTCAGGCAAAAATAGGCGTGGCCCGAGGAATGCGGCCCCCGATAGCCAGACACCTCGCCGCGCACCCGGACATAGCCGAAGGTGTCCTCGACGGTCCTGCGCAGCGCCTGGCTGAGCTCGGTGACGGAGATCTCGGGGGCGTTCGACAGCGCGGGTTCGGGCATGCGGGTCCTGCGGCGGCTCGGCCGGAACTTAGCCGCTTCGCGTCCGCGAGGCGACAGCCATCGCCGGGTCCTGCCGGCGGCTGTCGCGTAGCGCGGCTCTGGAACTGTTATTGGAAGAACATGATCATTCTGTTCTTACCAATCTGGAACTGTTCTTTGATTGCTGCCCGAAGGACTGAACTCTAATGCTCCTCGCCGCAACAGAGGCCGCATGGGCCGGCGCTGGGGAGCGACTGATGATCGACAGCGACCTGCTCTTCGCCATCCCGGCCGCGCCGCTGGCGCTGTTCGCCGCCTGGCGGCTGGGACGACGCGGGCTCGCCTCGCTCGTCGGCTTTCCGGCCCTTCCGAAACGCGCCTGATCCGCTGCGGCCGCCGCTCGGTCCGGGACGGCGGCGCGCCTCCACGCCCTCCGGACCTCCGAGGACATCTCATGCGTTCCATGCTGCTCGCGGCGCTCTGCGTCGCGCTCCCGCTCGGCGCGGCCCAGGCCGCCGACCCGATCGAGATCCTGCCCGACGCCAAGGCCGCGACCGGCGAGATCGCCGACGTCGAGATCAACTCGATGTCGTTTCTGACCCCGGAGGTGACGATCAAGTCCGGCCAGACCGTCCGCTGGACGAACAGGGAAGAAGGCATGGCGCACAACGTTCATTTCCGGCAGGGGCCGGCCAAGACCGTAAAGGGCGCCATGGGGCCGATGCTGAACGCCGGCGACGCCTACGCGGTCAAGTTCATGGAGCCCGGGACCTACAATTACATCTGCACGCCGCATTCGGCGGTGATGAAGGGTAAGGTGATCGTCGAGTAGCCCGACGAGGACCGCGCTTTCACGTCAGGCTCAGGGCCGATAGAACGTCGCCGGGTCCCATCAGAGCTGGCGACGTTTTTCATCATGATCGTACTTCTCCTCGGCTCCGGCGGACGCGAGCACGCGATCGCGGCGTCCCTCGCCAAGAGCCCCCTCCTGACCAGGTTGATCGCCGCTCCCGGAAATCCCGGAATCGCGCAGCACGCCGAGCTGAGGCCGGTCGCGGCCGAGGACGTCGCGGGCGTGGTGGCGCTCGCGAAGGCCGAGAAGGTCGATCTCGTGGTCGTCGGCCCGGAGGCGCCGCTTGTGGCCGGCGTGGTCGACGCGCTCGCGGAGGTCGGCATCAGGGCGTTCGGCCCGACCGCCGCCGCCGCCAGGCTCGAAGGCTCCAAGGCCTTCACCAAGGAGCTTTGCGAAAAGCACGGCATTCCGACCGCAGCGTTCCGCCGCTGCCGGTCCGCGGAGGAAGGCCACGCGGCGGTCGAAGCCTTCGGCGCGCCGGTGGTGGTCAAGGCCGACGGGCTCGCCGCCGGCAAGGGCGTCGTGGTCGCGACCACGCTGGACGAAGCCCATTCGGCCGTCGACCATGTGTTCACCGGCGGCGCCGGGGCCGAGGCCGTCGTCGAAGAGTTCATGGATGGCGAGGAAGCGAGCCTGTTCGCGCTCTGCGACGGGACGACTGCTTTGCTGTTCGGCGACGCGCAGGACCACAAGCGGGCGTTCGACGGCGACGAGGGTCCGAACACGGGCGGCATGGGCGCCTATTCGCCGGCGCCGGTGCTGAGCCATGCGCTGATCGAGCGGGCGATGGCGGAGATCGTGCGGCCCACGGTCGCCGCCATGAAGGCCGACGGCGCGCCGTTCGTCGGCTTCCTCTACGCCGGCCTGATGGTAGGCCCCGACGGTCCGCGGCTCGTCGAATACAATGTCCGCTTCGGCGACCCGGAGGCGCAGGTCGTGCTGCCCCGGCTGAAGGACGACCTGCTGGAGCTGATGGTCGCGGCGGTCGAGGGAAGGCTCGCGGGGCGAAAAGCCACATTCCGGCCGGAGACGGCCCTCGCGGTGGTGCTCGCCGCCAAGGGCTATCCGGGCGCCTACCAGAAAGGTTCGGAGATCCGCGGGATCGAGGCGGCGGAGAAACGGCCGCACGTCACTGTATTCCACGCCGGCACCGCGCTCGAGAACGGCAGGCTGGTCGCGAACGGCGGACGCGTGCTGTCGGTGACGGCGATCGGAGCCGACGCCTCCGAGGCGCAGATGAACGCCTATTCGGCGGTCGACCTGATCGGCTGGCCCGAAGGCTTCTGCCGCCGCGACATCGGCTGGCGCGCGGCGGCGGCCTCGGAGGAAGGCTGAGCGGCGCTCAGACTTCCTCTCGGCGCGAGGTTGGCCTCAGACCTTACCGTCGAGGCCCATCTGGTAGTATTTGTGGGTGATCTTCTCCTGGTTCTCCAGGAGCCAGTCGATCGAGGGCTCGGACGCCATCGCCTTGCGAATGGCCTCCAGCATGCCCTTGCGGTGGATGTCGAAGAGCACCTTGTGGTCGAGGTTCTCGATGTCGACGATCGTCGGCGCGAGCCAGACCGAGCAGATGATGCCGAGGTCGTTCGCCTTCTCCTTCGGGATGTACCCGGCGCGCACCGCGTCCAGCACGCCGTTGGCGATCGCGAACTGCACGGTGCCCATCAGGATGTTGGTGTAGCGCGGGTTGTCGACGGTCACCTTGGAGACGCAGAGCGTCACCGGGCGCACCATGACGTCGGTGTTGAGCAGCGCGAAGACGCGGGTATGGCCCTTCACCTGGTCGCCCGTGAGGGTGGCGAGCGCCGTGCCGACCGGCCCGTCCAGTTCCCCGATCACGACTTCCGGCTCGGCCGCGGTGCCGGGAGGGCCGCCAGCGACGAGCGCCTCGCCAGTCCTGAGGACGATTCGGTTGCTCATTCGTGGTCTCCTCGATGTCAGTCTTCGACGCGCCGGCCGCAGCCGGGCGTCCGTTATTCGGGACGCCTCGGGAGGCGTCCACATAAGAAAAACTTTGAGCGGCCTACCAGACGAGCCGCGGCATCACCGCGACGGGGCTGTAGCCGTGCTCGGCGAACAGCGCGGCGAGCTTCTCCGGATCGGGCGAGCCGCGGCCGAGTTCGTCGCCATGGATGCCGTCGGCGATGAACACGCAATCGAGGCCGGCGGCGGTCGCGCCTGCGAGATCGGTCCGCACCGCGTCGCCGATCGCGATGACCCGCGCGCGGTCGACGCTGCGGTTCAGTATCTCCTCGGCGAGGCCGAGCGCCGCGTCATAGACCGGCGCATAGGGCTTGCCCGCGTAGAGGGTCTCACCGCCGATCTTCTCGTAGAGATCGGCGATCGCGCCGGCGCACCAGAGCTGCTGGTCGCCGACCTGGACGACGAGGTCGGGGTTGGCGCAGATCATCGGCAGGCCGCGCTCCTTCAACTCGGCGAGCCGCTCGGCGTAGTCCTCCGGAACCTCGGTCTGGTCGTCGAACAGGCCTGTGACCACCGCCATCGCGGCGTCCTCGGGAGCGACGCGCTCGATGCGCTCATCGCCGAGCAGCGGCAGGTCGCGCGGCGGGCCGATGTGATGCACGCGCCAGACGTCGCGCTCGGCCAGCATGCGGCGGGCGACGTCGCCGGAGGTCACGACCGCGTCCCAGGCGTCGCGCGGCACGCCCTTCTGGTCGAGGTTCTGCACCACCCACTGCGACGGCTTGGGGGCGTTCGACACCAGCACCACCGCGCCGCCGGCGGCCCGGAACCGGGCGAGCGCGTCGGCGGCGGCCTCGTGGGCGTGGATGCCGTCATGCAGCACGCCCCAGACGTCGCAGAGCACGACGTCGTAAGCGGTGGCGAACGGCGCAAAACGGCCGAAGACCGGCGAGGATTCAGGATCTGACATCGGCCTGCGCTAAGCGGCGGGCGCCCCGCCGTCAAGCTCCGCCTCGGATTGCCGCGCGACGGGCGGCCCGCTCAGCTGGCCGCCGCGTTGCGCGGCACGAGGCGGAGCGCCGCGGCGCCGGAGGCCGCCGCGCCTTCCTTCTCGGCCGGCGGCCGCACCGGACGAGCCGCGCCGAACAGCAGCCCCTGCGCCGCCTTCACGTCCATGTCGAGCAGCTCCGGAACGGTGCGCTCCTCCTCGACATGGGTGGCCACCAGATCGATGCCGTGGCGGGCGAGCAGGCCCGCCAAATCGGCGGGATGGATGGACGCGCCGCGGACGGCGTCCGGGTCGAGCAGCCGGTCAGCCGCGACCTTGACGAAGCGGACGCCCGCCTGGGCGAGCTCGCGCGGCTCGAGCCGCAGATCGGCGGCGCGATCCATCGAAAGCCGGACGCCGCGTTCGCGAAACGCCTCGAGGGCGGCCCGCTCGACCGGATCGAGCTGCGCGAACTCCGTCTGCCGCAGTTCGAGCACGATCAGCCGCGCGCACTCCGACTGCCGCTCGAGCGTCGCCCTGATGGCGGCCACCGCGGCCTCATCGGCGAGCGTTCCCGGCGCGATGTTGACGAAGACCGACCCGCTGCGCCCGCTTGCGGCGAGCCGCAGAGCGACGCCTGCCGCGCGCTCCACCGCGCGGCGGTCGATCTCCGCCGTTCTGCCGGCGGCGGCGGCGACGTCCATGAACCCCGCCGCTTCGGTGACGGCCTCGTTCTCGATCAGCCGGGAGAGCGCCTCGTAATGCAGGATGCGCCGGCTCGGGAGCGACACGATCGGCTGGAGATGGACGTCGACGCGGTCGTCGCGCAGCGCAAGTTCGAGGCGCGCCAGAAGGCCGAGGTCCGGCGCGGCCGGGCGGGGCGCCGGGGGGCGCAGGACCTCCGGCTCGTCCGGATCGAATGGCTCGAGGTCGGGCGCCCGCGTCTGCCGCGGCTCCAGCGGGATCACGGGCGGCGTAAAGGGCTGCGGGCGCGGGGCGTGCGGAGCATGGATCGGCGCCGCCGGCGCGGGGCTCGGCGGCGCGGAGGCTGGCGGCGCGGACGGCAGCGACGCGCTCGCCTGCTCAAGCGAGCGCGTCGCTGCGAGATGCGCGATCTTGGCGTCCTGGGCCGCGACCTCCTTGGCCACCGAGGTGACCAGCGCGCCGAGCGCCGCAAGCTCCTCGACGACCGGCTTGACCACGGCGCGAGCGCGCTCGCCGGCCGCGCCGTCGAGCGTCGCCAGGCGAAGCTCGACCGTCTCCAGCCTGCTCTGCAGCTCGGTCGCGACCCGGTCGAGGTCGTCGAGCCGCCCGTCCGGCGGCGCAGGGGTCCGGATGAACGCCAGATGGACGACGGCCATCGCGCCGAGCGCGGCCAGCGCCGCGAGCGCCGCGGACCCGATTCCGAGCCCGAGCCCGTAGGCGGCGATGACGCCGACGCACGCCGCCGTCACCGCCATTGCGGCGGCGACGAAGAACGCGGCGGGTTTCGTCATGTCACTCAGGTCCCGGACGGAGCGCAGCATCATCGCAGATTCGCGATTCGGCGGCCAAGCCCTCGAATGCCGGGCGCACGGGCGCCACATGAGCTGAACCAGAGAGGAGGCGACATGGTTACGCTCGAAGTGTCCGGAATGGTCTGCGAGGGCTGCGCGAAATCGGTCCGACAGGCGATCGCGGCCAAGGATCCCGCGGCGGTCGTCAGGGTTTCGCGAGAGTCCGGCCGGGTCGAGGCCGAGACCAGCCTCAGCCCCGAGGAAGCAGCCGCCGCCGTCGCCGCGGCCGGTTACGAGGCGCGCCCAGCGGCGTCCTGAGCCGCCGATCACCATTCGTTTACCCTGTTCGGACACCTTGGACGCCCGGCGGCCGCCTGACCTGCGCGGCCTGGGTCATCCGAGGACCGACGCTTGATGCCGCATCCGCTGACCTCGGACTTCACGCGGCGCGCCGATGCGCGCCGGCCGGTCGTCCTGCTGGTCGACGCCGACGCGGCCGCGCTGCGGGTCGCGACCGCCGCCGTGGCGAATGCAGGCGGCGAAATCCTGGCGGCCCTCGCGCCGGATGAGGCGGCGGACTTCGCCCGCTCGCGCCAGGCCGACATCGCCATCGTGGACGTGCCGGACCGCGCGGCGCTGACGATCGTGGAGGCGCTCGGCGCCTGCGGCCTGACCGTGGTGGCGACGAGCGGCGCCGGTTCGGTGGCGCTCGCCGTGGAGGCGATGCGGCGGGGCGCGGTGGACTTCGTGCTGAAGCCCTATTCGCCGGAGACGCTGGCGCGCCGGCTCGCGCCGCGCTTCGAGGAGCGCCGGCTGCACGCGGCCGAACCTGTCGAGGCGGAATCCGCCTCCGCTGAATCGCAGGACTTCGCGAACTTTGTGGGCCGCTCCGCGCCGATGCAGGCGCTCTACGGCGAAATCGCCCGGATCGCGCCGTCCCGCGCGCCGGTGTTCATCACCGGCGAAAGCGGCTCCGGCAAGGAGCTCTGCGCAGAGGCGATCCACGCCCGCTCAGGGCGCGCTCAAAAGCCTCTGGTCGCTCTGAACTGCGGCGCCATTCCGCGCGAACTGATGGAAAGCGAGATCTTCGGCCATGTGCGCGGCGCCTTCACGGGCGCGACCGACGACCGCGTCGGCGCGGTCGAGGCGGCGGCCGGCGGCACGCTGTTCCTAGACGAGATCGGCGAGATGGAGCTTTCGCTGCAGTCAAAGCTGCTGCGCGTGCTGCAGACCGGCGAGTTCCGGCGGGTCGGCGACCCGCGCCCGCGGCGGGCGGACGTCCGGATCGTCTGCGCGACCCATCGGGACCCCTTCGCCGAGGTCGCCGCCGGACGGTTCCGGCAGGATCTGTTCTACCGGCTGCACGTGCTGCCGATCCGGCTGCCGGCGCTGCGCGAGCGCGGCGACGACGTGATCGCGCTCGCCAACGCGTTCCTCGACGGCTTCGCCCGCGAGGAAGGACGCTCGACGCTGCGTCTTTCGCCAGCGGTGGCCGACCTCTTCCGCCGCTACGAATGGCCGGGCAATGTGCGCGAATTGCAGAACGTCATCCGGCGCGCCGTCGTGCTCGGCGAGGGCGACGAAATCACGCCCGAGATGCTTCCGCCGGAGCTCCGGCTGACGCGGGCGGCTGTTCCGGAAAGCTCCGGGTCCGAGATCATCGAACCGTTCTGGCTGCAGGAACGGCGCATCATCGAACGCGCGGTCGCGGCGTTCGACGGCAACACGGCGCGCGCCGCCGCGGCCCTCGAGATCAGCCCCTCGACGATCTACCGGAAACGGGAGCGCTGGGCCGAACTCGCGGGCTGACGGTCGGAGCGCGGCGTCGGCCGATGTTGACGCGGAGCTGATCTTCAGGCCAGCGTCCGCCGCCTGACGATCGAGGCGGATATTTTGACTGAAGACTTCGACCTGGCGGTGATCGGCGGCGGGATTCTGGGCCTGGCCCACGCGCTGGCCGCCGCGCGCAGCGGACGACGCGTGGTGGTGCTTGACCGCGACGCGCGCGCAAACGGCGCCTCGGCGCGCATGTCGGGCCTTGTGAGCGTGGCGGGCCATGCGCCCGGCGCCGCTGCCCGCCGCGCCAAGCGTTCGCGCGACGTCTGGGGCGAGGTCTGCGCCCAGGCCGGGGTGCGCATCGACCATGAGGGCCTCGCGATCGTCGCGAGGCGACCGGAGGCCGGCGGCATGCTGGCCGCCTATGCGGCGACCGAGCCGGCGCCGGGCTGCGTGTTCTACGAGCCCGAGGACGCCCACGCGCTGTTCCCGCAGTTCCGCGGCGAAATCGCCGGCGTGTTCTGGAGCCCCGACGAGATCAGGATCGAGGCGAAATCCGCCTTGCCGAAGATCGCAGCCTGGCTCGAAGACGCGCATGGCGTGGCCTTCCGCTGGGAGACTGCGGTGACCGCGGTCGAGGATGGCGGGCTGGCGACGTCGCGTGGGCGGATCCGGGCGAAATGCATTGTGGTCTGCCCCGGCGACGACCTGCGCTCGCTCTACGGGGAAAGGCTGTCGGGCCTGGGCCTGACCCGCGCCAAGTCGCAGATGATGCGGGTTCGTTACGAGGAGAGCTTCGAACTCCCGGGCGCCGTCTCCACGGATCTGTCGGCGGCCCGGATGCAGGCGCTCCAGGACGTCCCAGGCGCCGACGCGCTGCGGGCCCGGCTCGAGGCCGAGCAGCCGGAGCACCTGCAGCATGGCGTCGTCATGCTGGCCGCGCAGTCGGCTGACGGTTCGCTTGTGGTCGGCGCCAGCCGGACCCTGGACGCGACCCCCGACCCGTTCCTGCTCCAGACGGTCGACGACCTGATCCTGGACGAACTCGCGGCCGTGTTCGGCAAGCGCCCGAAGCAGATCATCTCCCGCTGGGCCGGCACCTACGCCTATTCGGCCGACCGTCCCGTGGTCGTCGAAGCGCCGGAGGCGCATGTCCGGGTGGTGATCGCCGCCTCAGGCTTCGGCGCCAGCGCGGCCTTCGCGATCGGCGAGGAGACGGTGGCGGATCTGTTCGGCCAGGCCTGAGCGTAGCCAAGCCCCGGGGTTTCGCGGCGGGGCGAAAAGCTCTAGGAGCAGGCCGCGCCTCAAAGCCCGAGACCTGATCGCGATGAACGCCCGCCGCGCCGACCTCACGCCCGCCCGCCTGCCGCGCGGCTTCGCCGACCGCGGCGCGGCCGAACTCGCGGCCACCCGCGAGATGACGGAAGCCATCCGCCGGACCTACGAGCTTTGGGGGTTCGAGGCGATCGAGACGCCGTTCTTCGAGTACACCGACGCGCTCGGCAAGTTCCTGCCCGACCAGGATCGGCCGAACGCCGGCGTGTTCTCGCTCAAGGACGACGACGAGCAGTGGCTCTCGCTGCGCTACGACCTGACCGCGCCGCTCGCCCGCTTCGTCGCCGAGAATTTTCAGCGCCTGCCGAAACCCTATCGCAGCTACCGGTTCGGCCCCGTCTTCCGCAACGAGAAGCCGGGACCAGGGCGCTTCCGCCAGTTCCTTCAGTTCGACGCCGACATCGTCGGCGCGCCCTCCGTCTCGGCCGACGCCGAGATGTGCATGATGATGGCGGACGCGCTCGAGGCGGTCGGCATCCGGCGCGGCGACTATGTGGTCAAGGTCAACAACCGCAAGATCCTCGACGGCGTGATGGAGGCGATCGGCCTCGGCGGCCCGGAGAACGCCGGCCGCCGGCTGACCGTGCTGCGCGCCATCGACAAGCTCGACCGGCTGGGGCCGGAAGGCGTCCGCGCCCTGCTCGGCGAAGGCCGCAAGGACGAGAGCGGCGACTTCACGAAGGGCGCGGGGCTCGATGCAGCCGCGGCGGCTCGCGTGCTCGACCTCCTGAAGGCGAAGGCCGGCGACAACCTGCAGACCGCTCGCCGGCTGTTCGACGAGTTCCCGGAGCCGGGCGCCGGCCAGGAGGGGGCGCGGGAGCTCTCCGCGGTGGCGACGCTGATCGATCAGGCCGGCTATGGCGACAGGGTGGAGCTGGACCCGGCGGTTGTTCGCGGCCTGGAATACTACACCGGCCCGGTCTTCGAAGCCGAGCTCACCTTCAAGATCGAGGACGAGGACGGCCGGCCGATCCAGTTCGGCTCGGTCGGCGGCGGCGGCCGGTATGACGGCCTCGTCGGGCGTTTCATGGCCGACGACGTGCCGGCGACCGGCTTCTCGATCGGCGTCTCGCGGCTGCAGGCCGCGCTTCGCGCCCTGAAGGGCGCCGAGGCGCCGGCCGATCTCGGGCCCGTGGTGGTGCTGGCGCTCGACCGCGAGCATATCGGCCGCTCGATGGCGCAGGCCGCGACGCTGCGCGCCGCCGGCATCGCCGCGGAAGTCTATCTCGGCGCCTCCGGCATGAAGGCGCAGATGAAATACGCCGACCGCCGCAAGAGCCCCTGCGTGGTGATCCAGGGCTCGGACGAGCGCGAGAAGGGCGAGGTGACGCTCAAGGACCTGATCGAGGGCGCCAAGGCGGCCGCCGCGATCTCGGACCGCGCGGAATGGACCGAGAGCCGGCCGGCGCAGGTGACCGTGCCGGAGGAGCGGCTAGTCGAGGAGGTCCGGGCGATCCTCTCCCGGCACGTCTAGACCGGCCGCGGCGCGCTAGCAGGCGAACTTGTCCCGGACGTCCTGCTCGGTGACGTTCGCCATCGGCATCATGAACTTCACGGCCTCGGTCTTGCGGCCGGGGCGCATGATCAGCACGACGGTCTCCGCGCCGCCGCAGGCCGGATCGCCGCAGTCGATCTCGCTCACCGTCACGGCGTCGTCCTCCGTCAGCGACAGCGCGTCGCGCACCAGAGCGGCGACCCGGCGCGAGGCGTCCGCGCGCCCGGGATCGTCCCGGCGGGATCGGAACAGAAGAGCCATGCGGCCATGTGTACGCCTCCGGAGGCCGCGTAAGACAGGGCGAAACGCCGCGCCGGCCGGCGGGCCAAGCGCGCCGGAGCGGAAAAAAGTCGCGTCCGGCCGGCCCGGCTGCTAGACGCGCCGTGAAATCTTGACCTCCGGCCTTCCAGATCGATGTCGCGTCCCCTGCCCCAAGCCCTGATCGACCGGTTCGAAGCCGCAGGCTTCGCGCGCGTCGACCTGCCGGTTCTTCAGCCGGCGGAACCGTTCCTCGACGTCATGGGCGAGGAACTGCGCCAGCGCATGTTCCTCACGTTCGACGCCGCGGGCCGCGAGCTCTGTCTCAGGCCGGACTTCACGATCCCCACCGCGCTGCTGCACCTCGCGCGCGGCGAGGCCGGCAGGGCCGCCTCTTATTCCTACGCGGGACCGGTGTTCCGGCACGGCGCCAATGGCGGCGAGGTGGCGCAGATCGGCGTCGAGAGCTTCGGCCGGCCCGACCGTCTGGCGGCCGAGACCGAGGTGCTCGGCCTTGCGCTGGAGGCGGCGGCGACGCTTGGGCTGCGCACGCCGGAGATCAGGCTGGGCGACCGCGCGCTCGTGGAGGCGGCGGTCAACGCGGTCGACGCGCCGGCTTCGCTCCGGCGGCGGATCAAGCGCGAGATCGCCTTCGGCGGCTCGCTCGACTGTCTCGCCAGCAAGGCGAAGGGCGACGCCGAGCACGCCGGCCTGTTCGCGGCGCTCGAGGCCGCCGGGCCGGAGACCGCGCGCGGCGTGATCGAGGACGTGCTGTCCCTCGCCGGAATCACGACGGTGGCCGGCCGCACCCCCGCGGAGATCGCGGAACGCTTCATCGAGCGCTCCGCGGCGCGCTCGGCTGTCGTCTCGCCTGCGCAGCGCCAGGCGCTCAAGACGTTTCTCGCAATCGACGCTCCCGCGCCGCAGGCGAGCGCGCGCATCCGCGCGCTTCTCGGCGCGAGCGAAGCCGCGGACGCCTTCGACCAGCGGATCGCCGCATTCGCCGCCGCCGGGCTGCCAGTCGACGCCATGCGGTTCTCCGCCGGGACCGGCCAAGGTTTCGACTATTACGACGGCCTCGTGTTCGAGCTCGCCCGGCCCGACGGCGGCGAGGCGCTCGGCGGCGGCGGCCGCTATGACGGGCTGCTCAAGGCGCTCGGCGCCGAGCAGCCTGCGCCTGGCGTCGGCTTCGCGCTCTGGCCTGACCGCTTCGAGGAGACATCGCGATGAGCGGGCTGGTCCTCGCCATTCCCTCGAAGGGCCGCCTGCAGGAGAACGTGCAGGCGTTCTTCGCGCGCGCCGGGCTGACCTTCGTGCAGGCCGGCGGATCGCGCGACTACCGCGGCGCGATCGCAGACGTGCCCGATGTTGAGATCGCCTATCTGTCGGCCTCCGACATCGCCGGCCAACTCGCGAGCGGCGCGGTCCATCTCGGCGTGACCGGCGAGGACCTCGTCCGCGAGACGATCCCGGACGCCGACCTTCGGGTGAAGCTGCTGCAGCCGCTCGGCTTCGGCTACGCCAATGTGGTGGTGGCCGCGCCGAAGGCGTGGATCGACGTCAGCACGATGTCCGATCTGGATGACGTCGCCGAGGACATGCGCCGACGGCACGGCCGCCGACTGCGGGTCGCGACCAAATACGTCAACCTCACCCGCGGCTTCTTCGCCTGGAAGAAGACCGGCGAGGGGCGCAACGGCCCGGGGGTTTCAAACTATCGGATCGTCGAGAGCGTCGGGGCCACGGAAGGCGCGCCGGCGGCGGGCTCCGCCGACGTGATCGTCGACATCACGACCACCGGCGCGACGCTCGCGGCGAACGGCCTCAGGGTTCTGGACGACGGAGTGATCCTGCGCAGCCAGGCGCAGCTCGTGGCGAGCCTCGCGGCGGAGTGGAGCCCTGCCGCCCGGAGCGCCGCGCGCACGATCCTGACCAGGATCGCGGCCGAGGTTCGGGCCCGCAGCGTTCGCGAGATCAGGGCCGTGATCGATGGCCGCGTCGAGCGGCTGATCGTCGACCTCGGCGCTCGGTTCGACGCGCGCGCGCCGTTCGGCCCGCCGGCGCCCGGGACGCCGCTCGTACTGCACGCGCCGAAACGGTCGGTCTTCGATCTGGTCGAGGCGCTCTCCGCGGCGGGCGCGGGAGCCGTCACGGTTTCGACCCTCGAGGACGTGTTCGAATCTTCGCCCGCTCTGGTCGAGGATCTGTTCGGCGCGCTCGGGGGCTGAAAAAGGAAAAGGCGGAACCGCCTCGGGGGGTAGCGGTTCCGCCTCATGAAGTCGACCAGTCGGGGGGGCTGGCCGGCTTTGTCAAAAGCTCGTTGCGAGCTTCCGAGCCTAGAACGGCCCATCAACGCGGCAGTTCCGGGGCGACGAAAAAAAACTTTGATCAGCGCAGAGGCGGCACTGCAGCCCCGAGCCTGCGCTCCAGAAACGCGATCGTACGGTCCCAGGCGAGCGCCGCCGCCTTGCGATCGTAGCGCGCGGGATTCGTGTCGTTATTGAAGGCGTGGTTCGCGCCCTCATAGATGAACAGCTGGTACTCCTTGTCGGCGTCCTTCAGCGCCCTTTCGAAAGCCGGCACGCCTGCGTTGATGCGCTCGTCGAGCCCTGCGTAGTGCAGCAGCAGCGGCGCCTTCACCTCAGCCGCCTCGTCGGGATCAAGAGGCTGCCCGTAATAGGCCACGGCGGCCTTCAGATCCGAGGAGGCGACAGCGAGCCTGTTGGCCATGCCGCCGCCCCAGCAGAAACCTACGGCGCCCACGGCCCCGTTGCTCTCCTGACGCTTGGCGAGAAACGACACGGCCGCCACGAGAGCGTCCGTCGCCTTCTTGAGATCAAGCGCGCCGATCAGCTCCCGCGCCTTGTCCTCGTCCGGCGGGGTGCCGCCGACCGGGGACAGCAGGTCGATCCCGAAAGCGAGGAACCCCGAGACCGCTAACCGGCGCGTCACGTCCTCGATATGCGGGTTCAAGCCGCGATTCTCGTGGATCACGATCACGCCCGGCCGCCTGGCGTCGCCGATCGGGTGCGCGAGGAGACCCGAATAGGGGCCGTCCGGGGTTTCGAAGGCCGCCATCGCGGTGACGATTCGCCGGTCGTCGGGCGCGACGAGCGCGGCGCGGGCGTAGTCGTTCGACAGCGCCGCGAGCGCCACGTTCGCAGCGCCGACCGAACCCACCAGCCCGACGAGCCTCTCGAAGAAGGCGCGGCGGCCCATCTCGCCATGGGTGTAGCGGTCGTAGAGGGCGACGAGGCGTTGCGCAGGACGATCGGTCATAAGGGGTTCCCAGCCGCAGACAGGCGCGGTCCGGCGACCGTATATCCCGCGACCGCCCTTAGGCGATGCTCACGCACAGTTCATCGCGGCGGAGACACTGCGCGGGCGATCGCCTCGAATTCCGGCTTGCGGGCGTCGAAGCCCGCTTTGTCGCCGACGCAGACGACGGTGGTGCGGCCCTTCGGCGTGTCGATCAGCACGAGGTAGGAGCGGAGCTCCGCCGTCTTGGGTTCGCCCTCAGTGGCCTTGAAGTCGGCTACCACGGCGGCGCCCGCGAGGCCGCCCTGTTCGAAGGGCATCACGCTCGCCACGTCGTAGCGCAGCGAAAGCGTGGCGCGGATGAGCTCCGTCCACTCCTTCTTCTGCGTGAAAGCGTTGATCTCGGGCTGGGTGAGACCGGCGTTCTGCGGAGCCGCCTGGAAGGCGATCTTGCAGCCGGTCTCGGCCTCATCCGCCTTCTGCACCGCGAACACGACGGCGTAACGCGCGTCGCCCTCGGCGCGTTCGGCCTTGTAGCCGTCGGGCGGAAGCACCGCGAGGCCGGTGGCGTCGTCGCGCAGCGGCTCTGCCGCGAAAGCCCCGCTCAGCGTGAACGCCACGGCGAGAACACAGACCACGGCCCTCACGCTCATCCGCAACCCTTTAGCGCCGGCAGTTGTGGTTCGGCGGGGCGCCGGCCCGCCGTCGAAGCTCGGCATAGCCTGCGCGCGCGGCGAAAAGGAGGAAATGCATCAATTAAGCTAAACACCGCCGGGCGCCGGCGCTCAGGCGATCGGGGCTCCGAGCGTCTCGATCACGCGGCAATCGCCCACCCGGCCATGCCCGCAGCCTTCCACCATGCGCTTCAGCTCCGCCCGGAGCGCGGTGAGCTGCGCGATGCGGCCGTCGACCTCCGCGAGCCGCCTGAGGGCGATTCCGTCGGCGTCCACGCAAGGCCGATCCGGTTCCGCGCTGAGCGCCAGAAGATCCCGGATCGCGTCCAGCTCGAAGCCGAGCGCGCGTGCATGGCGGATGAAGTTGAGGCGCGAGAGATCGTCTCGACCGTAACGCCGCTGCTTGCCCTCGGTGCGGGCAGGCGGCGCAACCAGGCCGATCTGCTCATAGTAGCGGATGGTCGCCGCCTTAACGCCCGTGCGGGCCGCAGCCTCACCGATTGAAAAGTCGCTCATGGGGCTTGAACCTCTAGTGGCTTGAAGTTGTAAGCCCTGAGGCGAATGCTGGAAAGGATGATCGGCGATGTCTGATCCGTGCTGCCGCGCCCTGCGCTACCAACCGACGGCCGCCCCTCGCGCGCATGGCGAGGCCGGCTGCTGCTCCGGCGGCGTCCCGGCGTTCGACGGCATGGACGCGCGCTACAAGCGGATCCTGTGGGTCGTCATCGGGCTGAACGGCGCGATGTTCGTGACCGAAATGGCGGCCGGCCAACTCGCCGGATCGCAGGCGCTCAAGGCGGATGCGCTCGACTTCCTCGCCGATACGATCACCTACGGCCTCAGCCTCGCCGTGATCGGCGCGAGCCTGCGGGCCAGAGCGGGCGCGGCGCTTCTCAAGGGCGCTTCGCTCAGCCTGATGGCCGGCTGGGTGTTCGGCTCGACCGTCTACCGCACCTTCGCGCTGGGTCTGCCCAACGCCGAGACCATGGGCGTGATCGGCGCGCTGGCGCTCGCCGCAAACCTTGCATCCGTGCTGCTGCTCGCCCGCTACAAGGACGGCGACGCCAATGTGCGGTCCGTCTGGCTGTGCTCGCGCAACGACGCGATCGGCAATGTGGTGGTGATGCTCGCAGCTCTCGGCGTGTGGGGATCGCAGACGCCCTGGCCCGACATCGCAGTCGCGGCCCTGATGGCCGGGGTGTTTCTGTCTTCGTCCGTTCAGATCCTGCGTCAGGCCTGGGCCGAGTGGCGCGCGCCTCGCCATCTGGGCCACCGCGCCGCCCACGGCTGAAACTCCTGCCCGAGCCCGCCCCGGGCGGGCCCTACGCGCGCCTCGGACGTTTGAGCGTGGGGCTCGGCGAGGCGTATGGCATGAAGATCAAGGTTTTGGGCGGCGTGGTCGCCACGGTTCTCTGGTGCGCAGGCGCTCTGGCGGCGCCTGAACGGCCGCGCCCCCCGGCGCCGCCTGAGCTCACCGAGCAGACAATCGACGCCGCCGACTTCGATGGCTGGCGCGCTCGCGACGAGGCCCGCGGGACGGCGGACGCGGATCGCAAGGCCGCCGAAGAGGCCGTCGCCAAGGCGAAGCGAAAGCGCGACCGCAAAGCGGCGCAACAGAAGCTCGCCGCCCTGCCCAAGCCGGACGACGCGCCGGATCCGTTCCTGATCCGCGCGCAGATCCTGCTCGACCGCGCGCACGCCTCGCCAGGCGCAATCGACGGCCGCTACGGCGACAACATGCGGCGCGCCGTCCGCGCCTTCCGCGAGATGCGCGGGCTGCCGGCCGGCGATCAGCTCGACGCGGAGGCTTGGGCCAAGCTGTCCGAGGATCAGGGCAAGGCGACGCAGATCTATGAGATCACGCCGGAGGACGAGGACGGCCGCTATGTCGGCAAGCCGCTGCCGACCGACTACGCCAAGCTCGCTCGGATGAAGTGGATCGGCTTCCGCGACGCCGCCGAGATGCTCGCCGAGCGCTTCCACCTCGACGAGGGACTGATGCGTCGCCTCAACCCAGGAACGGACTTCGACAAGGCGGGTTCGAAAATCCTGGCGCCGGCGACCGGAGACGGTCCGCCGCCGGATCGCCGCGTGCTGCGCATTCTGGTCAACAAGGGCGAGAACGAGCTCCGCGCCCTCGATAAGGACGGCGACCTGGTGTTCGCCGCGCCGGCGACGGTCGGCTCGGGGGACACGCCGTCGCCGAGCGGAACCGTCAAGGTCACAAAGCCCTATCTGAACCCGGTCTACAAGTACGATCCGAAGAAGAACTTTCAGCAAGGCAAGAACAAGCGGAAGCTTACCTTGAAGCCCGGTCCCAACGGACCGGTCGGCAGCATGTGGATCGACCTCGACAAGCCGACCTACGGCATCCACGGAACCCCGGAACCGTCAAAAATCGGCAAGACGGAAAGCCACGGCTGCGTCCGCCTGACGAACTGGGACGCCGAGACGCTGGGCGGGCTGGTCGAGCCGAACAAGACAGTGGTGGAGTTCAGGTGACCGTCGGCGCCTGAAAGGAACGAGGCGCCGGCGCGTCACACCCGCGCCGCCGCCTCACGCAGCTGACGGACGTCGTCCTCGATCACGAGCGCCGCCTCGGCGCGGGCGAGCGCAAGCGCCGATTGCCGCCGGGCGGGGGCCGCGTAACGTCCGTCGCCCAGGCGTGCGAGCGTATGAAGCGCCTTCTGCAGCCGGAGCCCGACCTCGACGAGGCCTGCGCCGTCGCGGCCCAGCGGCTGGAACACGTCGGAGAACAGATCGTCGGGTTCTATCCCAGGCACGAACACGCGCGGATACGCGATCTCTGGCTTCGCCTCGGGGCTTGACCACAGAGCCAGCACCCGCACCGCCCGCCCGATGACGTCGATTGCGGTGCCGGGATCGTTGATGCCCGGCGAAAGCGCGCGCGAGGCGATCTCGGAAAGGACGCAGAGCCCGAAGCGAGGATCCTGATCGAATGAGCGCGTGTCGCCGACGCTGAAGCAGCGGCGGACCGCTTCATCGTTCTCCTGGCTCAATCCTACCGTCCACGCCAAGGGTCGCGCTGGCTCGGCGAACATCCCCGGGATCGCGCCGAGGTAGATCCTCCCCTCGACGGCTTCGGCCAGAGAGGAAAGTTCGCCGACGTCGACATGCTGCACATAACCGATCCGGTCGACCGCGATCGGGCGCGCGTCTGTCGGGACGATGCGCTGGGAGTCGAGCCGCACGCCGCCGAGATAGGGACGCCGCTGGCGGTCGCGCATGGCTGTGGCTGCGACCTCCTCCACCCGGGCAGTCGTCTCCGTGACCCGGCCCAGCTTCGATAGATGGTCAATCCAGCGCAACAGAGTGACCACGATCAGCACGATGATCACGATGGTGACGCCGAGCAGCACCACACGCCCTTGGTCGCCATAGGCGCCTGTGCTCAGCGCCACGATCCCCACCAGACTGAACAGAAAAGAGCCGAGAAAGGTCGCCAGCACGTTCTGGGTGGTGGAGTCCTCCATCACAAGCCGGGTGGCCCGCGGCGTGACGTTGGTGGTGGCGGCGGAGTAGGCCGAGACCATGACGTTGAGAGAGAACGTCGTCACCGCCAGCATGCTCGACGCGATGATGCCGAGAATGTTGTCGACCGAGTCAGCGCCAACCTTGGCTGGAACGTCCATGGGGATAAGCGGCGCGATGACGATGGCGAGCAGAGCCGTCAGGACGGCTGCGAGCGAGAACAGGCTGGCGCGGAACCAGATGCGGCGGCCAAGCCGCGACAGAAGCCAGAGCCACCGCGACGTCATCACCTTCTCCCAGATCCCAAAAAAAGAGCCCCGGATCGCTCCGGGGCCCTCTTCGTTCAAGAACTGGTTCGGCTGGATCAGAAGTCCATGCCGCCCATGCCGCCGCCCGGCATGCCGCCGCCGGCGCCGCCGGTTTCCTTCTTCGGCAGGTCGGCGACCATCGCTTCCGTGGTGATGAGAAGCGAGGCGACCGAAGCCGCGTCCTGGAGAGCCGTGCGGACCACCTTGGTCGGGTCGACGATGCCGGCCTCGATCATGTCCACATACTCCTCCGTCTGGGCGTTGAAGCCCGAGGTGGGGGAGCTGTTCTCGAGCAGCTTGCCGACCACGATCGAGCCCTCGACGCCCGAGTTCGCGGCGATCTGGCGGATCGGAGCCTCGAGCGCCTTCAGCACGATGTTGAAGCCGGCCTGGATGTCCGGGTTCTCATGCTTGGTGCCGTCGATGGCCTTCTTGGCGCGCAGCAGAGCGACGCCGCCGCCGGGAACGATGCCTTCCTCGACCGCCGCGCGGGTGGCGTTGAGGGCGTCGTCGATGCGGTCCTTCTTCTCCTTGACCTCGACCTCGGTCGCGCCGCCGACGCGGATCACCGCGACGCCGCCTGCGAGCTTGGCGAGACGCTCCTGGAGCTTCTCACGGTCGTAGTCCGAGGTGGTCTCCTCGATCTGCGCCTTGATCTGCGCGACGCGGCCTTCGATGGCCTCCTTGTCGCCGGCGCCGTCGACGATCGTGGTCTTCTCCTTCTCGAGCGTCACCTTCTTGGCGCGGCCGAGCATGTCGAGTGTCACGTTCTCGAGCTTGATGCCGAGGTCTTCGGAGATCACCTGGCCGTTGGTCAGGATCGCGATGTCCTCGAGCATCGCCTTGCGGCGATCGCCAAAGCCCGGAGCCTTGACGGCCGCGACCTTGAGGCCGCCACGGAGCTTGTTGACGACGAGCGTGGCGAGCGCCTCGCCCTCGATGTCCTCGGCGATGATGACGAGCGGCTTGCCCGACTGCACGACCGCCTCGAGAACGGGGAGGATCGCCTGCAGGCCGGAGAGCTTCTTCTCGTGGATGAGGATGTAGGGGTCCTCGAGGTCCGCGATCATCTTCTCGGCGTTGGTGATGAAGTACGGCGAGAGGTAGCCGCGGTCGAACTGCATGCCTTCGACGACTTCGAGCTCGGTCTCGAGGCTCTTGGCCTCCTCGACCGTGATGACGCCCTCATTGCCGACCTTCTGCATGGCGTTGGCGATCATCTCGCCAAATTCCTTCTCGCCATTGGCCGAGATGGTGCCGACCTGCGCGACTTCCTCGGAAGACGCGATCTTCTTGGAGGACGCCTTGAGGTGCTCGATGACCTTGGCGACGGCGAGATCGACGCCGCGCTTGATGTCCATCGGGTTCATGCCGGCGGTGACGTACTTGGCGCCTTCCTTGACGATCGCCTGGGCGAGAACCGTCGCGGTCGTGGTGCCGTCGCCGGCGAGGTCGTTGGTCTTCGAGGCCACTTCGCGCACCATCTGGGCGCCCATGTTCTCGAACTTGTCCTCGAGCTCGATCTCCTTGGCGACGGTGACGCCGTCCTTGGTGATGCGCGGCGCGCCGAAGGACTTCTCGATCACGACGTTACGACCCTTCGGGCCGAGCGTGACCTTCACCGCATTGGCGAGGATGTCGACGCCGCGCAGCATCTTCTCGCGCGCGTCGGCGGAAAAACGTACGTCTTTCGCAGCCATGGTCAGTTGCTCCTATGAGCTGGTTTTAGAAAACCGGCTCGCCGCGAACTTCCGTTCGGGCCCCGCCGGATCAAATCGTCTCGGATCTTCAGGCGATCACGCCCATGATGTCCGACTCCTTCATGATCAGCAGCTCTTCGCCATCGATCTTGACTTCGGTGCCGGACCACTTGCCGAACAGGATCTTGTCGCCGGCCTTGACGTCGAGCGCCACGACCTTGCCGCTGTCGTCACGGGCCCCGGGACCCACGGCGACGACTTCGCCTTCCTGCGGCTTCTCCTTGGCGGTGTCGGGGATGATGATCCCGCCCTTGCTCTTCTCCTCGGCGGTCAGACGGCGGACGACCACGCGGTCGTGCAGCGGACGGAAGTTCATGGGGCTAAATCCTCTTGAGCGCGCGCGCTTGCTTCGCGTTCCAAAATCTCGCCGGCGGGCAGGCCGCCGTGCTGTTAGCACTCTTCGGAGTCGAGTGCTAACGCGCGGTGGAGATACGAACGCGGCCGTGGCCTGTCAAGATTTCGCGATCCGGCCCGCCGCCGATTTTTTCCTGGTTGGCGGTGGTTCGGCCGCCGCTCGGCGATCAGTCGTGGGCTGGCGCCCGAAACCGCGCCATGCGCCGCCTGCGATCTGCTTCAGGCGGCGGAGCGAAGCCGCGAGACGCTCGCCGGGCGACAGCTTGCTCGGGGCCGCGGCGAAAGCCTGCTCAAGCAGACCTTCGAGCGACGGCAGGTAGCTCGAGGCCAGCATGATCTCCCGCAGAAACCGCTCCGGGTCTTTTGGCCTTGAGGCGAAAAGGTCCTGGTCCTGATCCTGCCCGCGACGCCTCGCCCGCGCATAGATGCGCGCGATGCGGCTGCGCACGTAACTCTCGGAATGATCTTGCAGCACGAAATACAGGATCGAGCCGTGGCTCGATCCTGCGACCCGGATCTTGCGGAGATTGCGCCCGCCAAGCCGGTCCGCCTCGGCGAGATCGGTCGCGTTCTCGGTCGCGAAGACCACGGTGGCGTAAACGTTCGACGCGTCGGCGACCCGGGTGACGTCGCCGTGCAGGCGCAGCGCCGCCGCCATTGCGAACTTGGCTCTGGCGACCCGGCGCAGCCGCCGGTAGCTCGGGAAATAAAGATCGACGTTGAGCGGATGAAGCCGCACCTGCGGGCTGAAGGCGAGCGCGCGGAAAACGCGGCGCGGCCGCATCCGCGCACAGAGCCGCGTCAGGAGCAGCGCGCCGAAGCCGCCCTTGCTGGTCCCGAGGAACAGCACGCGCTCATAGCCGCGCCGATCGATCAGCTCGACCAACGCGCGCGCGAGCTTCCGCGCGACCGGAAGATAGTAGAAGCCCTTGCGATCCGAGACGTACAGCGCGTCGCTCGGAAATGCGTGGCGGTAAAGGATGAACCGACGGCTCGGGGAGAAGACGACGATCAGGTCACGGGGGTCCGCGCCCGGCCGGAACTCCAAGGCGACGTCCGGGATCGACGGAAGCTGCTCGCCGGTTCCGCGATCCGCCGTCGAGTTCGGATCGGCTGCGGCGCCGTAACCGAGCGGCGGGACCGCCGAAGCGCCGGCGGCGTCAGGCCTAGATCGATCGCGAACCAAGCAGTCGTCTTGCAATCAGGCGTCCTTTCCAGATCGGTCGGGCGGACCGGATAACACGAGGCGGACGCCGGACGACAGAACCGCCCCTACGCATCTCCGCTTGATTCCCCTGAGTTTAGCGCCGATCGTGGCTGCAATGCCGACTCGCGACGAGATCGTGGATATCCACACCATGTGCGCCTGCTCGCACACGCGGATGGCGGCGCGCGCGGTGACGCGGTTCTATGACGAGGCGCTGCGGCCCTCTGGGCTCAAGGGAACTCAGTTCGTCCTGCTCGCCGCCATCGAGGCCGGCGAGGCGAGCTCGATCACGGACCTCGCCGATTTGATCGACATCGAGCGCACGACGCTGGTCCGCAATCTTCAGTTGCTGCGCAAGGAAGGCCTGGTGGCGCCCCTGAAGGGCCTCAACGGGCGACGCAAGCCGACGCTTACCGAGCAAGGCCGCGCCGCGCTCGACGCCGCGCTGCCGCTTTGGCGGCTCGCGCAGAACGAGATGGAGGGGCGGCTCGGCTTCGGCTCCTGGCAGGTCACGCGGCGCAGGCTGGGCGAGCTCCGCAAGGCGGTGAGTTGACCCTCACGCGATCACGGCGCGGGAGAAGCGGCATTCGAGCGCGCCCGTTCCATCGTGTCGGGCCCGGGCGCCCGGTTCGCGGATGAAGCCCTGCCGCTCGCAGAACCGCTGGACGTCCTCAAGCGCCACATCGATCCAAAGCGACAGCCGTTCGCCGCCCGAGGCGGCCGCGAAGGCGTTGGCGCCGGCGAGCAGCGCCGCCGCCAATCCTTGTCCGCGGGTTTCCGGCGTCAGACAGATCATCGAGAGTTCGAACTCCTTCGGGCGGCCATGAGCCGTCAGGCCGAGCGAGCCCACAACCTCGCCGTCGCAGAACACCAGCCAAAGCCGGCCGCCGCGTTCGGCGAACGAACTCGCAGGACGATCGAGTCCCGGGCGCTCGGAAACCTCTTCGGACGGCCCTCCCCTGACGGTTTCGTCCATCAGCCGCGCGAGCGCCGGCCCATCTTCGTCCGTCGCCTCGCGGATCACGAATTCCGACATTTCCCGTACAAGCTCCCGAAGCGCGTTGCGCCGCCCGCTGCGTTTCCGTTATGGGGCGCGGACGCCGCAAGGCGACGCGACGCCCTCGTGGAGTCCGAGATGCGCGAACCCGGACCAGCCCACCCGATCACGATCAGCCCGGTCACGGGGCGGGTCGTGGTGCGCTTCGGCGGAGCCGTAATCCTCGTCACCCGCGATGCGCTCGAACTGCGCGAGGCGAATTATCTTCCGGTGCTCTATATGCCGCGCGAACAGGCGGAGATGACGTATTTCGAGCCCAGCTCGAAACGCACCACATGTCCGTACAAGGGCGAGGCGAGCTATTTTGGCCTGCGGATCGGCATATCGCATGCGCCCGACGCGGTGTGGACCTACGAGAACCCCTACCCTGCGGTCGACGCGATCAGGGGCCGGCTCGCCTTCTACCCGGAGCGAGTCTCCATCGAGGTCGAGTCCGACTGAGCTCGACCGCTCGCGCGCCTTTGTTCCACACGGCTCACCTTCGCCACTTTACTGGCGGAGAGGAACGCAATCGTTCATCCCGCGTAAATGACGGCGAACCAAAATGCTTCGCCGCCGCCCGTTCGTCGTTCTCTAGGAGTTCCACGGTGATCCTGGTCCGTGCGTCCGTCGCCGCCGTCTGCGGCGCCATTGCGCTTGGCGTCGGCGCCTTCTGCGCCGCGCCCGCGTCAGCCGATCCTATGGTCATTCCGGCCCCGGACTACGTGCCGAGGGGAGAGCCGAGGGTCGTCGAACGCTATTACGAGGACGGCCACGTCATTCGCCGCGTGGAGCGGCGCGCTTACCGGCGCGGCTATGTCGAGGACATGTTCGACGATCCTGAGGACAGGATCTACCGTTACGAGGGGCGGCCTCGTCGGATTCCGACAACGCGCCAGCGCGAGTACGACGTCTATGACGGGCCTGATCCTTACGGCCGCGACGCCCGGACGTACCGGTACTATGAAGATCCCCGCTACGATCCCTATGACCGCGAGCCTGAGGTCAGACGCGGAACGCGGCTCGCGGGCCCACCCTCCGCCGCCGGCGCTGACCAGCCGATCCGCCGGGCGATGGACCCGAAATTCGCCCGTGCGGTCGTGCCGTATCGGGGCTCGGAGCCAGCCGGTTCGATCGTGATCGACACCAAGGCGCGCTATCTGTACCTGATCCAGAATGACGGCTCGGCCATCCGCTACGGCGTCGGCGTCGGCAAGGAAGGCTTCGGCTGGAAGGGCACCGAAACGATTTCGGACAAGAAGGAATGGCCGGACTGGCGTCCGCCCGCGGAGATGCGCCAGCGCCGTCCTGAGCTTCCGGTGATGATGGCCGGCGGGCCGGACAACCCTCTTGGAGCCCGCGCGCTTTACCTCGGCAAGACGCTCTACCGTATCCATGGCTCCAACGAGCCTTGGACGATCGGGCATGCGGTCTCGTCCGGCTGCATCCGGATGACGAACGAGGACGTCATGGACCTTTATGAGCGGGTCGGCGTCGGCACGACCGTCAAGGTGATCTGACGACCTCCGGCAGGCTTGGTCCGACGCGCCTGCGCCGGACTCCTCCGGGTTAACTAACCCCTAAATTCAATTACACTTTTTATTTTTCTCAGCCTCGCTCCGATCATGAAACTTGGCGCTCGGCCGGACGTTAAGGCGCCGGGGTCGAGTTGTGTCGGAGTATCTGTGATGGCGCCTTTTCGTGTCCTGATCCTCGAAGACGACGCGATCCTCGCCCTGGATCTCGCCACCATCGTCTGCTGCTGGACCGACGCGGACGTGACGTCCTGCCGCTCGATCGCTCAGGCGAACCGGGCGCTCTCGGGCGGTTTTGATTTCGCGCTGCTCGACGTCGACGTCGTGGACGGCAAGTCCTACGAGTTCGCGCGATCGCTGAAGGATCGCAGCCTGCCGTTCGCCTTCGTCTCGGGCTCGGACGCCGAGGATGCTCCGGACGAGCTGCGCGACGCGGCCTTCATCTCAAAGCCCTACGACCAGCGCACCATCGAGCGCCTCGTGGCGGCGAACGCCGGCGCTCGCCGGCACCCCTGAGCTCGGCCTGAAAGAAGGTCTGTCCTGTCACCCGGCGCGTGAAGGCGCCGGGCGCAGGAACCGGTCGAGGAAGGAACTCACCCCGGAATCCTCGGAGCCTGCGTCTTCAGGCTCCAGATGTTCCTCAAGCGAACGCTCGAGCAGGTCGGCGTCGGAACGACCCTCGCGCCTGAGCTCTTCGAGATCACGATCTTGCCGAGCGGCCATGGGCGCACTCCACTGGTTCGGGCCGCCTTTCGGCGGGAACTTCGCCCCTGCTTCCGAGGTCAACGACGAGCGCCGGGTTCGGTTCGCCGATTCAGATCCAGTCGTCGTCGTCGCTGATCGGATCGTCGGCGTCCTCCGGTCGCGGCTCTTCGGTCGCCCCGCCGCGCTGTGGATCTCCCACGCCGTCCAATAGCCCTGAGAACCAGCCGCCTTCCTGGCTGGCAGCGTCCGACGCAGTCGGCGTGTCCTGATCGCCAGGCGAGGCGTCGGCAAGCCGAGAAGGCTCGCTGGCGCGCGCCTCGCCGCCTCCGAACAGCGACCGCACGCCCTCGAACAGCAAGGCGCCGCCGGCCACCCCGGCGGCGGTCTGCAGCGCGCCCGACAGGAACCCTCCGCCGCGAGCGGCGGGCGCTTCATAGCCCTGAGCGCCCTGCGCGCCGTAAGGCTGCGCCGGCTCGTAGCTCCGCCGGCCGTAATCGCTCGACCCGAAGGATGACGGCGCGCCCATCGCTTCGCCAGCGCGCGGGCCCCACGGCGAGGCCTGCGGCCGTTCGGCGCCCTCCACATCACGCAACCGACGCTCCAGTTCCTCGACCCGCGCCCTGGCGGCCTCGAGTGACTGGTCCTGCACGATCAGCGTCTGCGCCATCGCATAGGGCGCGTGCGGCTGGCGCCGGATCTGTTCTGCGATGAAGTCTTCGGCCTCCGGGTCGCGGTAAGCCGCTTCGGCGCTGCGGATGCGGTCGAACAGGCCGCTGATGAGACTGCGTTCGTGAGCGTTCATTGCCCGGGCTCCAGCTCCGCGCTTCGCAACAGGGCGAATCTCGACTGGAGATATGGCTGGATCCGGAGCGCGCCACGGCCTTTTCGTGGCGCGGGGCCAAGATTTCTCTACGCGGCTTCGCCGGCAGAGATTCCGCCCAAGCGGCCCTGAAGCGGCTCCGGCAGCGGCCCGCCTGTCGCCCAGTCGAGCAGTTCGACCGTGTGCACGCAGGGAATCCCGGTCCCGGTCCGGATCTGAGTCAGGCAGCCTATGTTGCCGGTGGCGACGATCTCCGGCGCCGTGCGCTCGATGTTGGCGACCTTCCGGTCACGCAGCTTGGTTGCGATCTCCGGCTGCATGATGTTGTAGGTGCCGGCGGAGCCGCAACAGATATGGCCCTCGGCCGGCTCCTTCACCTTGAAGCCGGCGGCGCGAAGCAGCGCCTTCGGCTCCTCCCGGATCGACTGACCGTGCTGCATTGAACAGGCCGAGTGATAGGTCACCGCCTGCCCCGTCTCGCGCGCAAGACGCAGCTCGAAGGGCGCGGCGAACTCCGTGATGTCCTTGGCGAGCGCCGACACGCGCGCGGCCTTCTCGGCGTAGGCCGGATCCTCACGCAGCATGAAGCCGTAGTCCTTGATCGTCGTGCCGCAGCCGGAGGTGGTGATGACGATGGCGTCGAGGCCCCCAGCCTCGATCTCGCGCGTCCAGGCGTCGACGTTGCGCCGGGCCTGGGCGAGCGCCTGGTCCTCGCGGCCCATATGGTGGACGAGGGCGCCGCAGCAGCCCTCCCCCTTCGCCTGCACGACCTCCACGCCGTGGCGCGTCAGGAAACGGATCGCGGCCTCGTTGATCGACGGCTCCAGCACCGGCTGCGCGCAGCCCTGGAGAATGGCGACCCGCGCGCGTCTCGGACCCGCGACCGCGAAGGTCGCAGGGCCTCGGCTCGCAGGCGCCGCGGGGGGCTTCGCGGGCGCAAGCCGCAGCATTGCGCCGAGCCGCGACAGGCCGGGCGTCCGGCTGAAGACGCCCTCGAGCGGCCGCGCGAGCCAGGCGCCGAACAGCGCGAGGCGGAAGCGGCCCGGATAAGGCAGCACGAAGGCGAGCAGCCGGCGCGTCAGGCGGTCTGCGAGCGGGCGCTTATAGGTCGCCTCGATGTAAGCCCGGGCGTGGTCGACGAGGTGCATGTAATGCACGTCGGACGGACAGGTCGTCATGCAGGACAGGCACGAGAGGCAGCGGTCGACGTGCTTCACGATCTCGGGCGTCGCCGGCTTGTTCTCCTCCAGCATCTCCTTGATCAGGTAGATGCGGCCCCGCGGACTGTCGAGTTCGTCGCCCAGCAGCAGATAGGTCGGACACGTCGCCGTGCAGAACCCGCAATGCACGCAGGTGCGCAGGATCTTTTCCGACGAGGCGAGCTGCGGATCGGCCGCGAGGCGTTCTGGGGCGAAAGCGGTTTGCATGAAAAGGCTCTGAGGCTTACCGGGCGGACTGCCACGCCGTGATGGCGTCCGACGGATAGAGGAACATCAGCACGTTGAGCGTGAGATTGTCCCGGATGACGTAGAGCGCGGCGAACTCCATGGCGACGGCCGCCACGATCGTGGCCCACACCGGCGCCAGGCGCGCGAAGAAGAAGCCGGCGATCATGAATCCGGCGTCAGCGAGCGAGTTCAGCACGCTGTCGCCCGCATAAGCGTCCGAGACCGTCGTGGTCCGATAGCGCTCGATCACCGCCGGGCTGTTCTCGATCAACTCCCACGCACATTCGACCGCGACGGCTAGAAGCAGCGCCCTGCCGAGCGGCGGTCGCCGCCCGCGCCCGAACAGCAGCCAGCCGGCCGCATAGAACAGGAAGCCGTGGATGACGTGCGACAGGGAATACCAATCGGCGATGTGCTGGGAGGTCCCGGCGTCGTTGGCGTTGGCGTGCCAGAGCTCGATCGTCCCGCAGGGGCAGATCAGCGGACGCCCCATCGCGGCGAGGCCGCAGGCGAGAACCGCGACGCACAGGACGGAGAACACCAGACAGGCGCGCTCGGCGCCGGGCGAGACCGCCGCGCCGACGTCAGAGCGCATGCATGCGGCCGGGATTGAGCACGCCTTCCGGATCGAACGCCGCGGTGACGGCGCGGGTCAGCCGCGCGAGCGCCGGCGCCTGAGGTTCGAACACCTCGACGGCCGCGCGGGTCGCCAACGGCGCACGGATGAGCGTCGCGTGCCCGCGCGCCGCCTGCACGGCCGGACGCACAACGCCCGCGCACGCATCTTCCGCAGGCTCGACGGCGATCCAGACGAGGCCGCCGCTCCAGTCGTAGAAGTGAGACGCGATGACCGGACGAAGCTTCGCGACCAGTTCCGCGGCGCGGGTCGGCGCCGCCGAAATCCGCCAGATCATCCGGCGCTCGGGCCCCAGCAGAGGCGCGGCCGCGGCGATTTCGCGCCACAGCGCGCGCGAGGTCGGAACGTCGAGCCGGTTCGTCGGACCCCGATGACCCAGCGCCTTCTCAAGCGCGGCGGTGCGGTAGCGCAGCTGGCTCTCGAAATTCTCCAGCCGGAGGCAGGTGCAGGAGGGCGTATCCCCTCGCGCCGGCAGGTAGGCCGCGCCGGTCACCTCGAACGGCGTGACCATGGCGGCGCAGAGCGCGGCGACGCCCGCCGCGTCGTCCAGCCCCTCCAGCACGAGGGTGGTCTCGCTCTCCGGCATCGGCAGCGTCTTGAAGGTCGCCTCTGTCAGCACGCCAATCGTGCCGTGCGAGCCCGCGGCGAGCTTCACGAGGTCGTAGCCCGTGACGTTCTTCATCACGCGCCCCCCTGAGCGAATGATCTCGCCCCGGCCGGTAACCATCCGCACGCCGATGAGCGCGTCGCGCGCCGCCCCGGCGATCACCCGCCGGGGGCCGGAGGCGTTGGCGGCGACCAGCCCCCCGATGGTGGGTTCGCCGGACGTGCCGTAAAGCGGGCGATGATCGAACGGCTCGAACGCCAGCCGCTGCCCTTTTTCGGCGAGCGCCGCCTCGACCTCGGCGACCGGCGTGCCGGCCCGTGCGGAGACGACGAGTTCCGAAGGCTCCAGCAGGGTGACGCCCGTCAGACGCTCCGTCGAAAGCGCCCGCGCCGCCTGCACCGGCCGGCCGAGGCCTGCGCGGGTGCCTGCGCCCCGGATCGCGAGCGGCGCCTTGCGCTCGATCGCATCGAGCACGATGGCCCCGACGCCCGCCTCATCAAGCGGAGACACGACGTCGGACGTCGCTTCCTGGCTGACCTGGAACGTCACGCGGCGGCCTTGTGCGACGGGAAACGCATCTCGAGCGGGAACACCTTGGCCGGGTTCATCAGCCAGTTCGGGTCGAAGGCCTGCTTCACGCGCATCATCTGCGCGAGCTCCACATGGGTGAACTGGACCGTCATGAGTTCGCGCTTCTCGATGCCGACGCCGTGTTCGCCCGTGAGGCAGCCGCCGACCTCCACGCAGGCCCGAAGGATCTCCTCGCCAGCCTCCTCGGCCTTCGCCAGAGAGACAGGATCGTTCATGTCGTAGAGCACCAGCGGGTGCAAATTGCCGTCGCCGGCGTGGAAGATGTTCGCGACCTTGAGGCCCTGCGCGTCGCAGATCTCGGTGATGCGGTGAAGGACCTCCGGCAGCCGGCCGGTGGGAATGGTGCCGTCCATGCAGATGTAATCCGAGATCCGCCCCATCGCGCCGAAGGCCGACTTCCGGCCCTTCCAGATCGCCGCCGCTTCGGCCGCGGTGCTGGCCTGCCGAGACGAGGTGGCGCCGTGCTGCCTGGCGATCGCTTCGATGCGGGCGAGTTGCTCGTCGAGCTCGACCTTGGAGCCTTCGACTTCGACGATCAGCAGCGCGCCTGCGTCTCTAGGATATCCGGCATGGGCGAAGTCCTCGCAGATGTCGATCGCGATCTTGTCCATGAACTCGATCGCGACCGGCACGATGCCTGCGCCGAGCACCGCCGCGACCGCGGCGCCGGCCGCCTCGCTGGTCTCGAAGCCGAACAGGATCGGCCGCGCGCCTTCAGCCATCGGCAGGATGCGCAGCGTGGCCTCGGTGACCATGCCGAACTGGCCTTCCGAGCCGCAGATCACGCCGAGCAGGTCGAGCCCTGGCGCGTCCATGGCGTCGCCGCCGATCTCCACGATCTCGCCCCGCATGGTGACGAAGGTGACGCCCATCAGATTGTTCGTCGTGACGCCGTATTTCAGGCAGTGCGCGCCGCCCGAGTTCATCGCGATGTTGCCCGCGATGGTGCAGGCGAGCTGCGAAGACGGATCGGGCGCGTAGAAGAAGCCCTCATGAGCGATGGCGGCCGAGACCCCGAGATTGGTGATGCCGGTCTGCACCCGCATGGTGCGACTGGCGAGGTCCACGTCCAGCACCCGCGCCATCTTGGAGACGCCGATCACCACCGCATCCTCCTGCGGCAGCGCTCCGCCAGCGAGCGAGGTCCCGGCGCCGCGCGGCACGACCGGCACGCCCTCGCGATCACAGAAGGCGAGCACGGCCGCGACCTGTTCGGTCGTGGACGGCAGCACCACCGCGAGCGGCATGCGCCGGTATGCGGTCAGCGCGTCCGTCTCGAAGGCGCGACGCTCGTCCTCCGAAACGATCACGCCCTCGCCCGGCACGAGCGCGCGCAGCCCGGCGACGATCTCGTCGCGGCGGGCCAGGATGCGCGGGTCGGCGGCCGGCATGGCGATCCCGGTCATCGTCTCCTCCTCTGATCCCTCTTTTGCGGCGCTTACGCCGCGCGAGGTTTGGAATCAGTCTTAGGTCATGGTGCCCGTCGCGGGTAGCCTGCGGGATGGGCGGCGGCCTTGCGCCGATCGCCTTGCCCTACATGTTCAAACGGGCCATCACGGCCGACTTGTCCGCCGCCTTTCGGAGCTTGCCTTGTCCGCCGCCTCCGCGCCGTCCCGTCCCCGCGTCGGCCTCTTCGCGACCTGCCTGGTCGACCTGATCCGGCCCTCCATCGGATTTGCGGCCGCCAAGCTCATCGAGCAGGCCGGCTGCGAGGTCGTGGTGCCGCCGCAGACCTGCTGCGGCCAGCCCGCGTTCAACAATGGCGACCGCGCCACGGCGCGCGACCTTGCACTCCAGGCGATCGACGCCTTCCAGGGCGTCGACTATGTGGTCGCGCCCTCCGGCTCCTGCGCCGGCCAGTTGAAGAAACACGTGCCTGAGCTGTTCGCGGGAGAGCCGGACCTCTCCCGCCGCGCCGACGCCTTCGCGGCCAAGGTGTTCGAGCTCGTCACATTTCTCGTCGACGTTCGCGGGATGACGTCGGTGCCCGCCCGCTTCGACGGCGTTGTCACCTATCACGACAGTTGCGCGGGCCTGCGCGAGCTCGGCGTCAAGGCGCAGCCGCGCAGGCTGCTGGAAAGCGTACAGGGGCTGACGATCGCGGAGATGAAGGATCCGGACGTCTGCTGCGGCTTCGGCGGCACCTTCGCGGTGAAGTATGGCGAGATTTCCGACGCGATCGTCGCCAAGAAGACCGACAACGTGGTGGCGGCCGGCGCCGGGACGCTGCTTGCGGGCGACCTCGGCTGCCTGATGAACATGGCCGGGAAGCTGCAGCGACAGGGGCGCCCGGTCCGAGCCCGCCACGTCGCCGAAGTGCTGGCCGGGATGGGCGAGGAGCCCGCCATCGGCGAGCCGACGCGGGGGGAGTGACAGGATGACGGCGCATTTCACCTCGCCGGCGTTCAAGGAGAACGCCCACCAGGCGCTGCACGACCCGGCGCTGCAGCGCGCGCTCGGCAATGTCGAGAGCGGCTTCATCGCGAAGCGCCGGAAGGCGGCCGACAAGCTGCCGGAGTTCGAGGCGCTGCGCGACAGCGCGCGCGACATCAAGAACCACACGCTGGCGCATCTCGACCTCTATCTCGAGGCCTATGAGGCGCGGGTCACGGCCGCCGGCGGACAGGTGCATTTCGCGCCCACGGCCGAGGATGCGTCGAAGATCGTCGTCGACATCTGCCGCCGCGTGGGCGCGAGGACGGTCGCCAAGGGCAAGTCGATGATCTCCGAGGAGATCGAGCTCAACGCCCACCTAGAGGCGGCGGGCGTGAAGCCGATCGAGACCGACCTTGGCGAGTACATCATCCAGCTGCGCGGCGAACGGCCGAGCCACATCGTGGCGCCGGTCATCCACCTCAACCGCGACCAGATCGAGAGCGACTTCCGCCGCGTCCACCGCGACCTGCCCCCCGAACGCGATCTGCACGCGCCGGAGTCGCTGCTCGCCGAGGCGCGCGGCGTGCTGCGGCAGAAATTTCTTGCGGCCGATGTCGGCATCACCGGGGCAAACTTCCTGGTGGCCGAAACCGGCACGTCGATCATCGTGACCAATGAGGGTAATGGCGATCTCAGCCAGACCCTCCCCCGGGTCCACATCGTGCTCGCCTCGATCGAGAAGCTTGTCCCCACGCTCGAGGACGCCAGCCAGATGCTGCGCGTGCTGGCGCGCTCTGCGACCGGCCAGGAGATCTCCGTCTACACGACCTTCTCGACCGGCCCGCGTCGGCCGGGCGACGTCGACGGACCGGAGGAGTATCACGTCGTCCTGCTCGACAACGGCCGCTCCGCCATGCTCGGCGGCGAGTTCCGCGAGATGCTCCGCTGCATCCGCTGCGCGGCCTGCATGAACCACTGCCCGGTCTATCATGCGGTCGGAGGCCACGCTTACGGTTGGGTCTATCCGGGACCGATGGGCTCGGTGCTGTCGCCCTCGCTGATCGGCGTCGACAAGGCCGGCCAACTGCCCAACGCCTCGACCTTCTGCGGCCGCTGCGAAAGCGTCTGCCCGGTGCGCATCCCGCTTCCCAAGCTGATGCGGCACTGGCGCGAACGGGAGTTCGAGCGCCATCTCTCCCCCGCTACCGTCCGCTCCGGGCTCAAGCTCTGGGGCTTCTTCGCTCGACGGCCGCGGCTCTACCGGCTGGCGACGAGAGCCGGAATGGGCGCGCTCGCCCTGCTCGGCCGCGGCAAAGGCCGGTTCCGTACGTTGCCGTTCGCGGGCGGCTGGACGGCGACGCGCGACTTCGCGGCGCCCGAGGGCGGCACCTTCCAGGCCCAATGGGCGGCGCGGAAGGAGCGCGCATGACGCCGCGCGAGCAGATCTTCGCCAATATCCGCCGTTCGCTCGGCTCGACTAGCGCCGAGCGTCCGCGCCGCATGATCGTCGAGGAGAGGCTGGCGCAGAGGCCCGCCGGCGTTCTGCCGGCCCGCGCCACCGAAAAGTCGGCTCGCCAGCGGATCGCGCTGTTCGTCGAGATGGCGGAAGCCTCGGCGGCGACCGTCGCGACCGTGCCGGCGGCCGAGCACGCCCCTGCGGCCATCGCGGAATTCCTGCGAGCGCACAATCTCGCGCCACGGCTGCGTCGCGGGACCGACCCGCGCCTGGGGAACCTGCCGTGGGAGAGAACTGCGCTCGAGATCGCGACCGGCCGCTCCTTCGGCGACGACGCCGCGGGCGTCAGCGCCGCTTTCGGAGCGGTGGCGGAGACCGGAACGCTGGTGCTCGTCTCGGGCGAGGACAATCCGACGACGCTGAACTTCTTGCCGGACAATCATATCGTCGTGCTCGACGTCAGCGATGTGGCCGCCACCTATGAGGATGTGTGGGACAGGGTTCGCGACCGGTTCGGGGCAGGCGCCATGCCGCGCACCGTGAACTGGATCACCGGCCCGTCCCGATCCGCCGACATCGAGCAAATCCTGCTGATGGGCGCCCACGGACCACGGAGGTTGCACATCGTGCTTATAGATCCCGAGGCCGCCGCGACCGAGCCTGTCGAGGACTCCGCCGCCGCTCCGGCCGGCTCCACGCCCGCCGAGCCGCGCGTCGGCTCGACGCTCGCTGCGGACCCGAAGAAGCCCGGAGAAGAAAAGCCTGCGGATCCGGAACAGAAGCCGGACCCTGAGGACGAGGACGAAGAACTCGACGAGTCTCTGGACGAGAGCTTCCCGGCGAGCGATCCGCCTTCACAGACGCAACCGTGACGGCGGCCCGCCGGGGCTTGTGAGCGCGCACGGCGCGGGCCAGCCTCTGCGCCCCGGCGAGGAGGGCTGACGGCGGCGCGATGACGGTTCGGAACCTTGACGCCGTGTTCGCGCCCCGCTCGGTCGTCCTGGCCGGCGGAAGCCCACGGCCGGGGAGCGCTGGGAGGGTCATTCTCGCCGGCCTGCGCGAGGCCGGATTCGCCGGCTCAATCGGACTGGTCAATCCAGATCACGCCGTCATCGACGACGTCGCTGCGACGCGGACTTTCGCGGAGCTTGCGGCGCCGCCCGACCTCGTGGTCGTCACCGCGCCGCCCGACGCCGTCGCCAGGATCATCGAAGACGCCGGCTCGGCCGGCGCACGGGCCGCCGTCATCGTCACCCGCGGGCTCGGCGCCGGCCCCGGCTCGGCCCGTGCGGCGACCGAGCAGGCAGCCCGGCTCACCGGTCTCAGGCTCGTCGGGCCGGGCTGCCTCGGCGTCCAGAGCCCGTATGTCCGCCTCAACGTCAGCATCGCGCCCGAGGCCCGGCCAGGCGAGCTTGCGCTGCTCTCTCAGTCGGGGGCCGTCATGGCCTCCACGATCGAATGGGCGAACGCCCGCGGCATCGGCTTCTCGGGCGTGGTGTCGCTTGGCGACATGGCCGACGTCGACGTCGGCGACCTGCTCGACCATTTCGCGCTCGACCGCCGCACTCATGCGATCCTACTCTACCTGAACGCCGTCACCGACGCGCCGCGCTTTCTCTCCGCCGCCCGGGCGGCGGCGCGCATCAAGCCTGTGGTGGTGGTCAAGGGCGGCCGTCACGAGCCCGAAGGGCGGGCGTGGTCATCCTATGCGGCGAGCTTCGCCACCTCGGACGCGGTGCATGACGCCGCATTCCGGCGCTCGGGGCTGCTAAGGGTGGCGGATCTCGCGGAGCTGTTCTCCGCCGCCGAGACGCTCGCGCATGTCGCCCCGCTCACAGGCAAGCGCATCGCGATCGTCGCGAACGGCGCGGCGCTCGGGACGCTGGCGGCCGACCGGCTCGCTGATCTCGGCGGCGTGGCGGCGCGCTTCTCCGCCGAGACCGCGGCCCGTATCGCCGCGGCCCTTCCCGAGGAGACCGAAAGCCTCAATCCCGCAGACCTGCGCGGCGACGCGCCGCCGAAGCTCTACGAAACCGTTCTCGAAGCGGCGCTCGACGATCCTGAGGTCGACGCCACGCTCGCGCTGTATGCGCCGACCCGGCTGTCGCCAGCGCTCGGCTGCGCCCGTGCGGTGGTGGCCGCCGCGAAGCGGGCGCGCAGCCGGCGCTATCCGCCGAAGCCGGTCTTCGCGGCCTTTCTCGGCTCCGACCCTGCGCCACGCGCGGCGCTCGAGGCGGCGCATGTGCCCTTCTTCCGGACCCCGGAGGCCGCCGTGGCCGGCCTCATGCACCTGGTGCGCCACGTCGAGGGCCAGGCGGCGCTGCTCGCGGCCCCTCCGTCCGCGCCGGAAAGCTTTTCGCCCGACCTCGGTCGCGCGCAGGCGGCGGTCGCGGCCTGCCTCGCCAGCGGCCGCGAGTGGCTGTCGCCGACCGATGCCGCCGAGGTTCTGGCGGCCTACGACATCCCGCTGCTGCCGCAGACTTTCGTGGCGACGCCGGAGGAGGCCGCAGAGGTCTCCCGCGGGCTGATGGGGCCGGGCGGCGCCGCGCTCAAGATCGTCTCGCCCGACATTCCGCGGCGGTCGATGGTCGACGGCCTGCGAACGGCGCTGGAAAGCCCCGAAGCGGTCGAGCAGGCCGCGCGCGCGATGCTCACCCGCGTCGCGGCCCGTGCGCCCGAAGCCCGGATCGACGGCTTTCTGGTGCAGCCGCATATCAGGCCGGAGGACGGGCAGGACGCCTTTGCGGGGCTCGCCGACCATCCGGCGTTCGGGCCGGTCGTCGTGTTCGGGGCCGGCGGTCGCGCGATCGAACTGCTGCGCGATTTCGCCGTGGCGCTGCCGCCGCTGCATCTCGGATTGGCTCGGGACGCGATCGCCCAGACCCGCGTCGGCGGTCTGTTCGGCGGCCATGGCGACCTTCCAGCCGTCGATCGCGACGCCGCCGCGCTCGTGCTGGTGAAGCTCGCGCAGCTCGCGGCCGACATGCCCGAGATCCGCGAACTCGACATCAATCCGCTGGTCGTGACGCCCCGCGGCGCGTTCGCGTTCGACGCCCGCATCCGGGTCGCCCCGGCGCCGCGTGGCGGCGGAGCTGGCGTCGCCAATGCGCGCCTCGCCATCCGCCCCTATCCGAAACAGTTCGAGACCAGGCTCGTCCTCAGCGACGGCTCCGAGATCGCGGTGCGGCCTGTGCGGCCTGAGGACGAGCCGAGGGTCGCGGCCTTCTTCCGGCAGGTCGACGCCGAAGATCTGCGCCAGCGCTTCTTCACCCCGATGAGCGAGGTGCCGCGCGCCTTCATCGCGCGTCTCACGCAGATCGATTACGCGCGAACGATGGTCCTGCTCGCGCTGGACTCTGACGGAGCCGTTCTCGGCATCGTCCAGTTGCACGCGGATCCAAATGCCGACGCGGGCGAATTCGCCATCCTGCTGCGCTCCGACTTCAAGGGCCGCGGCCTTGGCTGGCGGCTGATGCGGACCCTGATCCGTTTCGCGAGATCCGAAGGCTGGGGCGCGATCACCGGTCAGATCCTGGCGGAGAACAGCTCGATGCTGGCTGTCTGCCGCGAGCTGGGCTTCGCCATTACGCCCGATCCGGACGATATCGGCGTCAGGATCGCGACGCTTTCCCTGCGCGATTGAGGCGCTCTGCTCGCGCCCGTGCGGCGCGAGCAGAGCAGAAGCGTCGTCAGGCGAGCGCCGGCTCCGCCCGCGTGGCAGGGGCCGCGCCCTCGAGCAGCTTCCTCCGCATGGGCGCGAGCGCGACGATCGCCAGCACGCCGGTCAGCACGTCCATCGCGATGATGATGCCGAACACCGGCATCCAGCTGCCGGACGAGGCGTAGATCCAGGCCGCGATCGGCCCGCCGAGAACCGAGCCGACGCCCTGCGCCATGTAGAGGAAGCCATAGTTCTTCGTGGCGTGCGTCTCGCCGAACGTGTCCGTCAGCGTCGACGGGAACAGCGAGAAGATCTCGCCCCAGCCGAAGAACACAACGCCCGACATCAGCACGTAGAGCAGCGGATCGTCGCGCACCGCGACCAGCGCGGCGATCGCGAGTCCCTCGCCGATGAAGGCGATCGCCATGGTCTTCTCGCGGCCGATCCGGTCGGAGATCAGGCCGAACACCGGCCGCGTCAGGCCGTTGGTGATGCGGTCGATGGTGAGCGCGAGCGGCAGCGCCGCGAAGCCGAGAACCAGAACCTTCTCGTCGATTCCGAAGGACCGGCTGAAGGTCGCGAACTGCGAGATCACCATCAGGCCGCCGGTCGACATCATGGTCATCATCGCGAACATTAGCCAGAAGACCGGCGTCTTCAGCATCTCGCGGCTGTTGAAGTCGCGCCGCGTCCGCAGGGCGTTGACGGCCGGCTGCGGCCGGCTCGCGGCCCCCATGGCGGGCGCGGGCTGAAGAAACAGGGCCGCCACGACGCCGACCGCGCCCTGCAGCAGACCGAACACGATCAGCGTGTGCTGGAGGCCGGCGGAGGCGAGCATCGAGGAGATCGGAAAGTTCAGGAAGATCGCGCCGAAGCCGTAGCCGGCCGCCGCCATGCCGGTCGCGAAGCCGCGCTTGTCGGGGAACCACTTCACCATCTGGCCGATGATTCCGATGTAGACGATGCCGGTGCCGATGCCGCCCAGCACGCCATAGGTGAAATAGATCGCCGGAAGACTGGTCGCGTAGGCGGTCAGCACCCAGCACAGGCCGGACAGCGCGCAGCCGGTCATCACCAGCAGCCGCGGGCCGAAGCGATCGACCAGAGCGCCCTGAAGCGGCGACAGCCAGGTCTGCAGCACGATCAGGATCGAAAAGGTCACCTGCAGATCGGGCAGCGTGCCGCCCACGGTTCCGAGCAGCGGCTTGGTGAAGAGCGTCCAGACATATTGCGGGCTAGAGATCGCCATCATGGCGATCACGCCGAGCGCCAGCTGGAACCAGCGCTTGCGACCGCTCACGGTCGAGGCGAGCGCGGTGGTGGTCATGTTTCAGTCTCCGGGAATAGCGTTCGCCCCCTCAACGCAAGGTTGGGGCCAACGACGTCCACGAGCTGATCAATCGACGTCTTCTGGCGCGCCAGCGGCGTGGCGTGCCTAATGCAAGCGCAGCCGGCGCCGTTTTGACAGGCGGCCGAGACGTGGCCATCGAGCAACGGTAGCCGGACCTTCCGCCGGAGGACGACTTGTTTTCACCTTCGGCTAGCAAAAGTGCGGCTAGGTTGCGGCTGACGGCCGTCGCGCCTCGCTAGGATCTGTCATGACTTACCGCGTTCCCACGCTCGCCGCGCTGCTCTCCCTCGCAGCCTTTCCCGCGGTCGCGGCGGACCTTCCGGCGTTCGAGCCGCCGGTGGCGGTGGAGGCCGTGCAGGAGGGCTGGATCGTCACGCTGAAGGGCACCGGCCTCTACACGACGAAATTCGAAGGCGCGGGCAAGTACGGAATTACCGGCATCCCGGGCCTCAGCATCCGCCGGCCCGGACAACCGTGGAAGTTCGGCGCGCCGGACGACGGCTTTGGCTTCGCGCTGATCGACACGCCCTATCTGCAATTCGGCCCGGTCGCCCGGATCCGCAACGAGCGGGACTCGAGCGACGACCACAAGTTCCGCGGCATGCACGACCGCGACTATGCGATCGAGCCGGGCGCTTTCATCGAGTTCTATCCGCTCGACGTGATCCGGGTCCGGGGCGAGCTACGGCGCGGCTTCTGGGGCCATGACGGTTTCGTCGGCAACGTCGCGGCCGACTACATCCAGCGCTTCGACCGCGTGACCGTCTCGATCGGCCCGCGCACAGAGATCGGCGACAGCCGGTTCATGAACACCTATTACGGCGTGTCGAACGGCGAAGCGGCGCTGAACGGCCGCGTCACGCGCTACAAGGCGAAGGGGGGCTTCAAGTCGGTCGGTCTTGCGAGCGCGATCACCTACGACTGGACCGAGCACTGGAGCACGACCGTGTTCGGCGGCTACGACCGGCTTGTGGGCGAAGCCGCCGACAGCCCGGTGGCCAAGAAGCTTGGCACGAAGAACGTGTTCACCGTCGGCCTCGGCGTCGCCTATTCGTTCGACCTGACCCGGTGAGACAGCTCCGGCGCCTCAGGGCGCCGGATGGTACTGGTAGAGCCAGGTTTCTGTGAGCACCTGGCCGCCAGCCTTCAGGTAGCAGCGCATCTCGACCGGCTCGGGTCCTTCCACCGTCAGGTCGAACTGGGCGCGCCAGTCGCCCTTCACGTCGCTCGGCACGGCTTCGGCGTAAATGTATGAGAACTTGCCCCGCGAGGCCCAGAGCACCGGCTCAACCGTCTCGCCATAGGGGATGTTCGCGAGCGGGCCGCCGAGGAACTCGACGATGAACTTCCGCACGCCCGCCGGCCGCGGCAAGCCGGGCTGGCCGCCCCGCCCGAGGCGCGTCCCGACGCAGCGGCCGAGATTCGTCGGGTAGGGCTCGTCATCCGCCCAGTGGAGCTTGTAGGCGAGCGCAAGCGTCGCGCCCGGCCTAGCAGGCTGGTCGGGAACCCAGTAGGCGACGATGTTGTCGTGGATCTCGTCGTCGGTCGGAAGCTCCACGAGCTGGACCGCGCCCTTGCCCCAGTCGCTGGTCGGCTCCACCCAGGTCGAGGGCCGATCCTGGTATTTCACCCCGTCCTCGTAGTGGTCGAACGCGCGGTCGCGCTGCAGGAGACCGAAGCCCCTCGGATTCTCGTCCGAGAAGGTCGAGGTCATGATCCGCGGCGGATTGTTGAGTGGGCGCCAGATGCGCTCGCCTGAGCCGGTCCACATCGCAAGGCCATCCGAATCGTGGACCTCGGGCCGCCAGTCGATCAGGGTGGGCTTAGCGGTTTCCGAAAACCAGTACATCGACGTCAGCGGCGCGAGTCCGAGCGTCGCGACCTCCTTGCGCATCGTGACCTCGGCCTCAATCTCCATCAGCGTGCCCGCCGTGCGGTGGATCAGGAAGCGGTAGGCGCCTGAGAGCGACGGCCCGTCCAGCAGCGCGAACACCGTGACCGGGTCGCCATCCGTCTTTGCGGGCTCGAACCAGAACGAGATGAAGTCCGGAAATTCCTCCGCGGCGCCCGGCGGCGGGAACAGCGCGACGCCCCGCGCCGACATGCCGACCTGGCCGCGGCCGCCGATCGCTCGGAAATAAGAGGCGCCCAGGAAGGTCGCGAACGGCTCGCGCGTCTTCCAGTCGCCCTTGTCGGTGACCTGGTCCTTGGCCTCCCGCACCCAGAAGCCTGCGAAGGCCGAAGGCTGCGGCGGCAGGCCGCGCGCGACGCTGTCCGGCGGCATGTCGAACAGGCTCGGATCGTAGAGGATTTCGCGCGCCTGCCCGTCCGCCACCGCATGCATGCGGACGGTCTTGGGAAAGAACTTGCCGACATGCATGAAGGTGATCGGATAGGCGCCGGCGCTCTCGCCGTAGAGCGCGTGCTCGGGCTTGAACTTGATCTTGCCGTGAGCGTCGTAGTCGATCTTCTGAACGATCGCGGGATCGGGCGCGGCCGGCGGCTGGTAGGGCTTTCCGGCAAGCGCCTTGGCGAAGGCCTTCAGGCCGTCATAGCTGAACGGCTCCGGCTTGCCGAACGTCAGCCGGTCGGTCTCGGCCGCGCGGGCGCTCCCGCCGAACGCCAGGGCGGCCTGCGCCGCGAGGGCGATCTGGAGCATCGTCCGGCGGTCGAGCAGATGAGCGGACCGTAGATCGGGAAGACGCGAGCGGGACATGGTGCGGACCTGGCGCCGGGTTAAGCTCGCGCGCTTATAACCGAAAATGCGGCGGAGAAACGGAGGCGGCTATTCGGGCCGCCAGCGGGCGAGCCGCAGCGCGTTGAGCACCACGCTCGCCGAGGACAGCGCCATCGCCGCCCCAGCGATCGCGGGCGACAGGAAGCCGAACGCGGCGAGCGGCAGGCCGACGACATTGTAGGCGAAGGCCCAGACCAGGTTCTGCCGGATGGTCGCGACGGTGCGCCGTGACAAAGCGAGCGCCGCCGAGACGAGCTCGGGATCGGGCCGCAGCAGGGCGACGCCGGCGCTCTCGAGCGCGACGTCCGCGCCGCCGCCCATCGCGATCCCAAGATCGGCCGCGGCGAGCGCCGGGGCGTCGTTGACGCCGTCCCCGACCATCGCGACCTGCGAGCCTTCCGCCTTGAGCCGCTGGATCGTGGCGAGCTTGTCCGCCGGCCGCGCGCCTGCTTCGACCCGCTCGATGCCGACCGCGCGAGCGATCGGGGCCGCGGCCTCCGCGCTGTCGCCCGTCAGCATGATGACCTCGACGCCCTGGCGCTCGAGCCGCCCGACGGCGGCGGCGGCGCTTGGGCGCGGGGCGTCCGCGAAAGCCAGCACGCCGCGCGCGCGCCGCCCCTCGGAGACCGCGACCGCGGTGCGGCCTTCGGCGGCGTGGCGGGCGAGCATCGGCTCGATCGGAGCCGTATGCGCGCCGGCCTCCACGAGCATCCGCACGCTGCCGACCGCAACCTTAAGGCCGCTCACCTCGCCGACGACGCCCTCGCCCGGATCGGCCCGGATCGATGTCGCGGCCGGGACCGCGAGCCCCTGCCCTTCAGCGGCCTCCACGATCGCGTGCGCCAGAGGATGCTCGGAGCCGCGTTCGACAGCCGCGGCGAGCGCCAGCAGCTTGGCGGCGTCGCCATCGACTGCCTCCGTCGCGACCAACGCGGGGCGGCCGGCGGTGAGCGTCCCGGTCTTGTCGAACACGACGGCGGTGACGCGGGCGGCGCGCTCCAGGGCGTCGATGTCCCGGACCAGGATGCCGGCCTTTGCTCCCGCCCCCGTGCCGGCGACCAGAGCCGCCGGCGTCGCGAGCCCAAGCGCGCACGGGCAGGCGATCACCAGGACCGCGATGGCGTGGCCGAGCGCGGCGCCGAAGCCGGCGCCGGCGATCAGCCAGCCCGCAAACGTCACGGCGGCGATCGCCACCACGGCAGGCACGAAGATCGCGGTGACGCGGTCGACCAGCCGCTGCACCGGCGCCTTGGCGAGTTGGGCACGCGCGACGAGCCGCCCGATCCGGGCGGGCGTCGCGTCCTCGCCGACGGCGGTCGCCGTGACCGCCAAAAATCCGGAGCCGTTGAGCGAGCCTGCGACGGCAGGGTCGCCTGCCGTCTTCGCCACCGGCTTGCTCTCACCGGTGACGAGGGACTCGTCGAGCGCGCTTTCGCCTTCAAGGACGGCCCCATCGACCGGCACGCGCTCCCCCGGCCGGACGAGCACGACATCGCCGAGCGCCAGGGTCTCGACCGGGACCTGCTCCTCGGCGCCGCCGCTCGTCCGCCGGCGGGCCGTCGACGGCGTCAATTCGCTGAGCGCCGTCAGCGCGGCGCTCGCTCCCGAGGTCGCGCGCGCCTGCAGCAGATTGCCGAGCAGCACGAAGCCCAGCACCGCGACCGAGGCTTCGAAGTAGAGCGGCCCGTGACCGCCCGCGAGGAGTTGGCCCGCGCTCCAGAAGAAGGCGGCGCTCGTGCCGAGCGCGACCAGCACGTCCATGTTGGCCGCCCCGCCCCGCAGCGACGCCCACGCGCCACGATAGAACCGCCAGCCGACTAGCGCCTGTACGGGCGCTGCGAGCGCGAACTGCAGCCAGCCTGGCAGAATCTCATGCGCCCCGGCGGCCATGCCGATCATCCCGACCAGGAACGGCGCGCCCAGGACCGCGGTCATGATCAGCAGCAGGACCGTTCGCCGCTCGTCGCTGCGCCGTTCGGCCGCCCGATCCGCTTCTGCCTGGCGCCGGGCCGCGGCGCTGGCGGGCCGCACATGCGCCTCGTAGCCCGCCCGCTCGACGGCAGCGACGGCGACGGCGGCGTCCGGCGGGCCGGAGAAACGCACGTCGGCGCGCTCGAGCGGCAGGTTGACGACCGCGGAGGCGATGCCGGGCGTCTGGCCCAGCACCTTCTCGATGCGCGCCGCGCAGGCCGCGCAATGCATGCCTTCGATGTCGAGGGTGAGCGAAGCCGGCTCGAAGGCGGCCGCGGGTTCATGTCGGGTCATGTCGAGGCTTAGATGCGCCCCGCAGGGCTCAAGGACAAGCGGGACGCCGGGCGGCCTTGTCGCGGAGCGACGTCTGCGGCATCGTCCGCCGTCTTCCGCCGCTGATGGCGGTTTCCGCCGCCGCGCGCCGCGCCTCGATGGAGGCTTGCCGCGCATCGCTGTTCGACGACCGCCCGAGCGAAGCTCGCGGCGCGGAGACCGCCATGACTTTCACCCGCCGTCTGCTCGCACGCGTCCTTCTGGGATTATCGCTCGCCGCGCCCCCGCTGGCCGCGCACGCGCAGGAGGCCGGCCCCAGAACGCCCGTGGTGGTCTTCGCGGCGGCCTCCCTCAAGAACGCGCTCGACGCCGTCGCCACAGACTGGACCGCGACGAGCGGCGTCCAGGTGCGGGTGAGCTACGCCGCCTCTTCCGCGCTCGCCAAGCAGATCGAGCAGGACGCGCCGGCCGACCTGTTCATCTCGGCCGACGCGGCGTGGATGGACTACGTCGCCGCCAAGAAGCTGATCGCTCCGGAAAGCCGTGTCGACCTGCTCGGAAACCGCCTGGCGCTGGTGGCGGGCCCGGACTGGAACAAGGGCGAGGTCGACCTCAAGCCTGGCGCAGACCTCGCCGGCCTGCTCGGGGACGGGCGGCTTGCGATGGGCGAGGTGAATTCGGTGCCGGCCGGCAAATACGGTAAGGCGGCGCTGACGAGCCTCGGCCTATGGGATTCGGTCTCCGCAAAGGTCGCCGGCGCGGAGAACGTGCGGGCGGCGCTGGCGCTGGTCTCACGCGGGGAGGCGCCGCTCGGGATCGTCTACAGGACCGATGCGGCGGCCGACTCAAGCGTCAGGATCGTCGGGACCTTCCCCGCCGACAGCCATCCGGCGATCGTCTATCCGGCGGCCATGCTCACAGCGTCGAAGAACCCGAATGCGGCGGCTTTCCTGAAGCATTTGGCCTCGTCACAGGCGCGCAAGACATTTGAAGCGGCGGGCTTCACGGTGCTCGCGCCGCTCTCGGGGAGCTGACCCTGGAGGCGCTCGGATCTGCGCTCGGGCTTGCGCCGGACGACCTCGTCGCCGTCCGGCTGAGCCTGCTCGTCGCAAGCGTCGCGACTGTCGCGAGCTTGCCGCTTGCGGTGTTGGTGGCGCTTGCGCTGGCGCGCGGACGCTTTCCGGGCAAGACGCTGCTCGACGGCGTCGTTCATCTGCCGCTCGTCCTGCCGCCGGTCGTCACGGGCTACTTGTTGCTGATCGGCTTCGGCCGTCGCGGCCCGATCGGCGAGGCGCTCGAGGCCTGCTGCGGCGTGGTGTTCTCGTTCCGATGGACCGGCGCGGCGCTCGCCGCGGCCATCATGGGATTCCCGCTGATGGTGCGCGCGATCCGGCTGTCGATCGAGGCTGTCGATCGCAGGCTCGAGGACGCCGCCGCGACCCTCGGGGCCAGCCGGACGGGGGTTCTGTTCGCCGTGACGCTGCCGCTTGCGCTTCCGGGCCTGCTGGCGGGCGCGGTGCTCGCCTTCGCCAAGGCGCTCGGCGAGTTCGGCGCCACCATCACCTTCGTCTCCAACATTCCCGGCGAGACCCGCACGCTGCCGGCGGCGATCTACACGCTGACCCAGACGCCCGGCGGAGACGCCGCCGCCGGCAAACTCGTTCTGATCGCGATCGTCCTGTCGCTCGCCGCGCTGATCGCCTCCGAGCTGCTGGCGCGACGTCTGGCTTCGCGGATCGCCGGATGAGCGAGAGACCACGCTCAAGCGAAGACGGCTGATGCTCGAGCTCGACATTCGCCGCCGTGTCGGGGACTTCTCGCTCGACGTCGCGTTCGCCGCGCCAGTCGGCGTCACCGCCGTGCTGGGCCGCTCCGGCTCCGGCAAGTCGACGCTGGTGGCGGCCGTCGCGGGTCTCGCCCGGCCGGACCACGGCCGCATCGCGCTGAACCAGACAGCCCTGTTCGACAGCACGGCAGGCGTGAACCTGCCGCCACGCAAGCGGCGTATCGCGGTCGTTTTCCAGGAGAGCCGGCTGTTCCCGCATCTTTCGGTGCGCTCCAACCTGCTGTTCGGCCGCCGGCGCCGGCGCGACGACGCGAGCCCCGCCCTCGAACAGGTGATAGAGACCCTCGGGATCGGACATCTGCTGCCCCGGCGGCCTCGCTCGCTCTCGGGCGGGGAAAAGCAGCGGGTCGCGATCGGCCGCGCTCTCTTGTCAGGCCCGCGGGCCCTGCTGTTCGACGAGCCGCTCGCGGCGCTCGACGCCGAGAGAAAGGCCGAGATCCTGCCCTTCCTGGAGGCCCTGATCCAGGAGGTCGGCCTGCCGGTCCTCTACGTCACGCACGCGCTCGAGGAAGCGCGTCGACTCGCCCGCGGGCTGATCGTGCTGGAGGGCGGGCGGATCGTCGCCGCAGGCGCGATCGAGGAGGCGGTCGCGGCGGCGGGGCTTGCGACCGCAGGCGACCGGCTGCTCGACGGCGTGACGGTCGATGCAGTCGTCGCGCAGCTCGACGAACGATATGGGCTGACAGGGCTTGCGCTCGGCGGCCACCGGGTCTGGGCCCCGGGCCTGATCGGCGCCCCGGGGGCCCCGGCGCGGCTGCGCTTCCTGGCGCGCGACGTCGCGGTCGCGCTCGATCCGCCGCAGCGCTCCTCGGTTCGCAATGTGCTGCCGGGGGTGGTTCGGGGCGTGAAGCGCGGCTATGGGCCCTACGCCTCAGTTTCGATCGACATCGGCGGCGCGGTGTTGCGCGCCGAGATCACCCGCCGCGCCGCCGCCGAGCTCGACCTTGCGCCGGGCCGCGTCGTCTATGCGCTGGTGAAGAGCGTCGCGGTCAGCCGCGCTTAAGGCGCGTTTTCGGGCGCATAGGGAAAGGTCCAGGTCTCGGTCAGCGCGCGGTCGCCGGCCTTCAGGAAAGCGCGCAGCTCCATCGTCTTGCCGGTGTCGGCCTGCACGTCGACTCCCACGCGGAACCCGCCGATCTTCGGGTTCGGCGTCACGAAGGTGCGCAGAATCGCGCCCGAGGATGTCGACGGCACGACGGAGACGCGCGTCGGATCGGCCAGGAAGTAGCCCAAATCCCCGCCGGCGAAGTCGATGATGAAGCGCTGCGTGCCGGGCGGCACCGGCTCGGCCGACCCGAGGGCGGCGGCGCGGGTCGGATAGGTGTTCATCGCGCGCCCGCCGGTGTGCAGCCTCGCGTCCGAGGTCATGGCGCGAATGCGGTAGCCGAAGCTGCGCTCCTTGCCCGCCTCGGCGGGCAAGGACGGGACCCAGAAGGCGACGATGTTGTCGTTGGTCTCGTCATCGGTCGGCAATTCGACGAGCTCGACACGGCCCTCCCCCCAGCCCTCGCGTGGCTCGATCCAGTAGCTCGGCCGCATCTGATAGTTCAGGTCGAGGTCCTGGTAGTGCTCGAACAGCCGATCTCGCTGCATCAGCCCGAAGCCCCTCGGGTCCGTGTCCCAGAAGGCGGAAATCTGCGTGATCTTCGGGTTGCGCAGCGGGCGCCAGACGAATTCGCCGCCGCGGGTCTGCAGCAGCAGCCCGTCGGAGTCGTGCAGCTCAGGCCGGAAATCGGAAAAATGCCGACGCTGGTTCTCAGCGTAGAAGAACATCGAGGTCAGCGGCGCGATCCCGAGCTTCGCGATCGTCCTGCGCGGGATCAGGGTGGCTGTGACGTCCACCACCGTCTCGACGTCGGGATAGACCGTGAAGCGATAGGCTCCGGTGAGCGAGGCCCCGTCGAGCAGCGCGTAGATGGTGGCGGCCTCGTCGTCGGCGCCCGGCATCTCCACCCAGAATTCCCGGAAATCCGGAAACTCCTCCGGCTCCTGGCCGCCGCAATTAACCGCGACGCCGCGCGCCGAAAGCCCGTAGACCTGGTTGCGGCCCAGCAGCCGAAAATAGCTCGCTCCGACGAACGAGATCAGTTCGTCGAACACACGCGGGTCGTTCAGCGGATAGTGCAGCCGGAAACCCGCGAAGCCGAGATCGACCGGCAGCGGCCGCTCGAACCGGTTGGCCCCGTAGTCGAACAGCGCGCCCGAATAGGGCACGGGCGTCGCGATGCCGTCGCGCACGATGTTGACCACCACCGGCCGGCGATACAGGAAACCCGGATGGAACATCTGCATGCGGAACTGGCCGCCGCCGCCGGCGAGCAGCGCGCGGTCGGGCCGAAAGCGGATGTCCCGGTACTGGTCGAAGGTCAGGTTGCGGAGCTCCTGCGGAAGCTCGCTGACGCCGGGATCGTAAGGCTGACCGGCGAGCTCGCGCGCTCGCCTCAGGACGTCGTCATAGCCGAAGGCGGACGCCGCGGGTTGCTGGGCGAAGCCAGGAGCGCCGCTCGCGAGGTAGGCGGCGACGGCGCCGCCAAGCGCCAGCGCGCCGCGGCGGGTGAAGGCAGGACGATCGGTCATCTGGGACGCTTGGACAGGGCGGGCACCTGAAATTCCGTAGGCACATCGCCCCGTTCCCGCAAGGCGGCGCGGCGCCACGACGCGCCCTTCAGCGGGCGGTCTTCCGCGCCTCGAACGCCCGTCGCGCCTTCTCCACGTCGGGATAGTAGGTCTCCGCCCAGATCCAGACGCCGCAGAAGGCCGCGCTCAGGCTGCGGCCAAGCTCCGTCAGGCTGTACTCGACGTGGGGCGGCACCACCGGCAGCACCTTGCGGTCGACAAGGCCGTCGCGCTCCATCTGGCGGACCGTCTTGGTCAACATCTTCTGGCTGATGCCGCCGACCTCCCGGGCGATTTCGGTGAAGCGCAGCGTGCCGCGCTCCTCGAGCGCTTCGAGCACGAGCATGGTCCACTTGTCCGCGACCTGGCCGATCACGTCCTGGACGAGCGCCTCGATCGCGGGGTCGATCTGCGCCGGCGCCGGATGCGTGCGCCGCGCCTCGATGACGGGGTCGCGTCTCGCCGGCTTCACGGCCATGCTCTCCTTCGGGTTACTACCGAACTTTCGGGTGCGTACTTTCTGATGGAGAGCACGAGATCTATCCTGTGTCCAGCCACAGGAAAGGGTTCGATCATGGACATCTCCGGCAGCACGATTCTCATCACGGGCGGCGGCTCGGGCATCGGCCGGGCGCTCGCCGAGGCGCTGCACGCGCAAGGCGCCCAGGTCATCGTCTCGGGGCGGCGTCAGGCCGCGCTCGACGAGGTCACGCAAGCCAATCCCGGCATGAAGGCGATGACGCTCGACATCGCGGACGCCGCGGAGGTCGCGAGCTTCGCCGAACGCGCCGTGCGGGAGCATCCCGGCCTCAACGTCGTGATCAACAACGCCGGCATCATGCAGCCGGAGGACGTCAAGGCGGCGCCGGACTATCTCGCGACGGCGGAGGCGACGGTCGCGACCAATCTGCTCGGCCCGATCCGGCTGACGGCGGCGCTGCTGCCGCATCTCCTGAAGCAGCCGAAAGCCTCGGTGGTCACCGTCTCCTCCGGGCTGGCCTTCGTGCCGATGGCGCTGACGCCGACTTATTCCGCCACAAAGGCCGCGATCCACTCCTACTCGATGGCGCTGCGCCGTCAGCTCGAGGGTACGCCGGTCGAGGTGATCGAGATCATCCCGCCTTACGTCCAGACTGAGCTGATGAGCGAGCGGCAGGCGAGCGATCCCCGCGCGATGCCGCTCACGGACTTCATCAGCGAGACCATGCGTCTGCTCGCGGAGCCAGGCGCCACGGAGATCGTCGTCGAGCGCTGCAAGCCGCTGCGCTACGCCGCCGAAAATGGCGCGATGAGCCAGATGTTCGATGCGATCAACGCGATGCAGCACTGACCCTCGCAGCCCGCGGAGCTCGTTAAGAAAAAACCCTGTCACAATCCGAAGGTTTTTCTTGCGCGGGGGCGCGAACGCTCCTATTTCCGCGCTGCCCAATTTCGCGCGTGCCTGTGTCGTGTGTCGGGTTGGCGGGAACTCCCCGCCGGGCAACCCGATGGCCGGAAATCCCAACCGGCTCTAAGTCGCCTCTCCGGCGGCGGACGCGACGTGAAGCAACGACGTAGAGGGCTTTTTTGGTCTCTCCCGGCTCTCCAACGGCCGGGGTCACTGAAGAGGCGACTACATCCTTGCCGGGCGCGCGGGTCGCGGGTTCTCCCCCTCCCAAGCGTGGCGCCGATCTGAAGCGCAGGACGGTCCGTCGTCTCGCGTGACAATCGTCGCGACTACGGCGTGATCGACGGCCGCATTCCGCACGGGGCGCGGCCACGGAACGACGCATCCTGACCGACGGCGCGCGTCCACATCGCGCCGAACGGAGGGCGTCAATCCATCGGGCCACTTTCGCTGCCGGGTTGAACGCCATGACCTCCCATCTCGACCGCCTCGACAATGACCGCATCCGAGGCTTTCTCGCCTCCCAGAACGCCGACGGGCCCGTGCTGGTCGTCGACAGCGAGGTCGTGCGCGCGAACTACATGAAGTTCGCCCGCGCCCTGCCGGACACGCGCGTGTTCTACGCCGTCAAGGCGAACCCGGCCCCCGAGATCCTGAAGCTGCTCGCGGAGCTCGGCTCGTGCTTCGACTGCGCGTCAGTCGTCGAGATCGACATGGCGCTCGCCACCGGCGTCGCGCCCGACCGGATCTCGTTCGGCAACACGATCAAGAAGGAGCGCGACGTGGCGGCGGCCTTCGCCCGCGGCGTCCGCCTGTTCGCGGTCGACTGCCGCGAGGAGGTCGAGAAGATCGAGCGCGCGGCGCCCGGCAGCAAGGTGTTCTGCCGCATCCTGGCCGACGGGGCGGGCGCCGAATGGCCGCTGTCGCGCAAGTTCGGCTGCGCGCCCGAGATGGCCGCGGACGTGCTTGAGCACGCGCAGCGGCGCGGCCTGGCGGCCTATGGCGTGTCGTTCCATGTCGGCTCGCAGCAGAACAACGTCGGCGCTTGGGACCTGGCGCTCGCCTCGGCGGCGCAGATCTTCCGCGATTGCGCGGAGCGCGGCATCGCGCTCTCGATGGTCAATCTCGGCGGCGGCTTCCCGACCCGCTACCTCAAGGACATCCCTGCGGTCGACGCCTATGGGGCGGCGATCTTCGAGGCGCTGCGCACGCATTTCGGCAACCGCATCCCGGAGACCATCATCGAGCCGGGCCGCGGCATGGTCGGCGACGCCGGCGTGATCGAGGCCGAGGTGGTGCTGGTGTCGAGGAAGTCGGACGCCGAGGACGAGATCCGCTGGGTCTATCTCGACATCGGCAAGTTCGGCGGCCTCGCCGAGACCATGGACGAGGCAATCCGCTACCCGATCCGCACTGCGCGCGACGGCGACGCGATGGCTCCGTGCGTTCTCGCAGGCCCGACCTGCGACTCCGCGGACGTCATGTACGAGAAGACGCCTTATCCGCTGCCCGTCAGCCTCTCGATCGGCGACAAGGTGCTGATCGAAGCCTGCGGCGCCTACACCACGACCTATGCGGCGGTGGCCTTCAACGGCTTCGCGCCGCTCGCGTCCCACGTCATCTGACGAGGCTGCGATGATCCTGATCGGAGACGAGGCCCCGGCCGACCCCGGGGCCCGCGAGGCGCTGCTCGACCGCGCGTTCGGTCCGGCGCGTTTCGCCAAGACCTGCGAGCGGCTTCGCGAAGGCCGTCTTCCGGCGCGGGGCCTGTCCTTCGCCGCCAAACAGGCGGACGGCCGGCTCGTCGGCACGCTGCGCTTCTGGCATGTCGCGCTCGGCGATCGAGCCGGGCTGATGCTCGGCCCGCTGGCCGTGGCGGAAGAGGCGCGCGGTCTCGGGGTCGGCTCCGCCCTCATGAAGGCGGGGCTGGAGCGGGCGCGCGATCTCGACCATCAGGCGGTGATGCTGGTGGGCGACGCGCCCTATTACGAGCGCTTCGGCTTCTCGGCCGTTCACACCGAAGGGCTCACGATGCCGGGTTGGGTGGACCGGGCGCGGTTCCTCGGCCTCGAACTCGCGGCGGACGCGCTCGACGGCGCGCGAGGCCTTGTCCGCGCGACCGGCGCCATTGCGCTGACGTTCGGCGAGGCCCCGCGGCTTCAGCCGCGCCGCGCCGCCTGAGGGCCTGGCGGCTTCACCACCGCAGCAGGCGGGCGCCGAGCGCGGCGCCCGCGGCGGTCACGACAGCGATCCCGACCGGATACCAGGCAGCGACGAACAGCGGCGAGTCGTCCTGGCAATGCGCGGCGTAGAACGTCGCGGCGATCGCCCCCGCGAGCACGCCCGCCGCGGCCCCCATCCCGGCCGGCGAGCCCGGCGCGGCGCGGCGCAGCGCCCACAGCAGCGCCGCGAGCGGAAGCGCGCCGAGCAGCGGGATCATCGTCATGCAGAACAACGCGTTGTGACCGACGAGGCGCGGCGCCCACTCCGCACGCGGCATCACGATCAGCTCGACGGCGACTCCGGCGGCGAGCAGGAGCGGCGCGACCCACATGGCGGCGCCGATCCGGCCCGAGGCCGCCGCAGGGCGAGTGAGCCGGCGAAGAAACGCCGCCGCGCCGAGCGCGAGCGCGATCGTCACCACGAACTTGAACACGTAGCGGACTGAGCCCAGCGCGCTCATCGCGTCTGGCCGCGGGCCGATCGTCAGGGCGAAAGCGACCGCCGCGCAGAGCGTGGCGATCGCCACCGCCGTCCAGAACAGGTTGCTCAACCGCGCCGGCCGGGGGACGGCGGCGTCTGCAGTCAGCGCGCCGATCAGCGCATCCGTCCTCATTCCCGAAAGCTCCGATAGGCCGCCGACAGGGCGGCCAGTCCACGATGCAGCGCCACACGCACTGCCCCTTCGCTCATATGGAGACGCTCCGCCGCGCTCCGAATGTCTTCGCCGTCGACGGTGATGGCCTTCACCACCTGGTGCTGCCGACCCTTGAGCACCTCGAGCAGCCGCTCGGCCTCGCGGGACGACAGCTCTCCGTCCGGTTCCGGCGCCGGCAGCGTCTCCAGAAAGTCGTCGATCGGCACGTCGATCCTGCGGCCGCGGCGGCGCATCGCGTCGATCAGCTTGTTGCGCGCGATCGCCGCGACCCAGGGACCGACCGGCTGCCGCGGGTCCCACGTGCCGCGCTTGAGGTGGATCGCCAGCAGCGTCTCCTGAACCACGTCTTCGACATCCGCCGCATCGAGTCCCGGTCCCGCCCCGCGTCTGCGGACGACAGCCCGCAGAAAGGGAGTCAGGGTCTCCAAAAGCCGCCTGTAGGCCGCTGCGTCGCCTGCCTGCGCGGCCTTCATCCAGGAAGCCCAGTCCCGTTCTTGGTGGCGCACCGGGGATCCTTGATGAGCGATACGCGGAGAAAGGCGGGAGCGTTACGCAGTAGACGTCACGGCCGCGTCACGCCGCGCGGTTGATTGTCGTGCCCCGTTCGGCCTTTATCGCCGGCGGCCCGGCTGGAGAGCGAAGGAGTTTCGAGGAATGACCGATTATCCGGTGTACGCCAAGATCGACGGACCCATCGTGATGATCGGCTTCGGCTCCATTGGGCGCGGCGTGCTGCCGCTGATCGAGCGGCACTTCGACTATGACAAGAGCCGCATCGTCGCGATCGACCCGAGCGACCTCAACAAGCACGTGCTGGACGAATACGGCGTGCCCTTCATCCAGAAGGCCGTCACCCGCGAGAACTACCGCGAGCTGCTCACCCCTCTTCTGACCAATGGCGGCGGCCAGGGCTTCTGCGTGAACCTCTCGGTCGACACCTCGTCGGTCGACATCATGGAGCTCTGCCGCGAGGTCGGCTGCCTCTACATCGACACCGTCAACGAGCCCTGGCTCGGCTTCTACTTCGACAAGAGCAAGGGCCCGAGCGAGCGCTCCAACTACGCGCTGCGCCAGATGACCCTCGAGGCGCGCCGCCGCAACCCCGGCGGGACCACCGCGGTCTCGACCTGCGGCGCGAACCCCGGAATGGTGTCGTTCTTCGTCAAGCAGGCGGCGCTCAACATCGCCTCGGACATGAAGCTCAACGTGCCGGAGCCGACCTCGCGCGAGGAATGGGCGGCGCTGCTGCGGCACATCGGCGTCAAGGGCGTCCACATCGCCGAGCGCGACACGCAGCGCGGCAAGAAGGCCAAGGAGCGCAACGTCTTCCTCAACACCTGGTCGGTCGAAGGCTTCATCTCGGAAGGCCTGCAGCCGGCCGAGCTCGGCTGGGGCACCCACGAGAAATGGGCCCCGGCGAACGCCGAGAGGCATACCGATCCGAAGGCGCCGGCGATCTATCTGATGCAGCCCGGCGCCGCCACCAAGGTGCGCACCTGGTGCCCGACGCCAGGCCCGCAATACGGCTTCCTGGTCACCCACAACGAGTCGATCTCGATCGCCGACTACTTCACGGTCTGGGAGGACGGCAAGCCGGTCTACCGGCCGACCTGCCACTACGCCTATCACCCCGCCGACGACGCGGTGCTGTCATGGCACGAGCTGTTCGGCGCGGAAGGCAAGGTTCAGGACAGGCTGCACGTGCTCGACGAGGACGAACTGGTCGACGGCGTCGACGAGCTCGGCGTGCTGCTCTACGGCCACGGCAAGGGGGCCTATTGGTACGGCTCGCAGCTGTCGCTCGAGGAGACGCGCAAACTGGCTCCGTACCAGAACGCCACGGGTCTGCAGGTCACTTCGGCGGTTCTCGCCGGCATGGTCTGGGCGCTTGAGAACCCGAACGAGGGCATCGTCGAGACCGACGAGATGGACTTCAAGCGCTGCCTTGAAATCCAGCTGCCCTATCTGGGTCCGGTGAACGGCTACTACACGGACTGGACGCCGCTGGAGAACCGCCCGGGCCTCTTTCCGGAAGACATCGACGAGAGCGATCCCTGGCAGTTCCGGAATTTCTTCGTGGGGTGACTGAGGCCGATCCGCGGGGTTCGGCCGGACCCCGGGCCGGACAAAGGGCGGATGCGGGCGTTCAGCCGCCCGCGAGTTTCGGATCGCGCAGATGACGATCATCGATCTGATCAGGGCTTTGGCCGAGGACAGCCCGGTCGCGATCTGCCTGACAGACGCCCAGCCTGCGGCGCCCGGGCCGCTGATCCTTTACGCAAACCCCGCTTTTGCGCTGCTGACAGGGCGGCCGCTTGCGGAGGTGATCGGCGTCAGCCCGCGCTTCATGCAGGGGCGTGAGACCCGCCGCCCCACCCTCGACGTTTTCGCGAAGGCGCTCGCCGAGAGGCAGCGCTTCCACGGCCAGATCACCAACTATCGGGGAGATGGCGCCAAGTATCTCGTCGAAATCGATTGCCGTCCAATCTTCGGGCCGGACGGCCAGCTCACCCACTTTCTGGCCTTCGAGCGGGAGGTTGCGCGCCGTCGCGGCAGACCGGGGAGCGGAGTCGCCGGGCGCTTCGAGCCGGTGTCGGTGCCCGATTCAGAGCTGCCTCTCGGCCTGAAGAGCATGGCGGTCTTCGCCAGCCTGCCTTCTGCGGCCGAATAGACGGCGGCTCATCGCGAGCGCTGCGTGGCGGCTCAAATTAACGCCCTTTTAACGCCGTTCTTTGGCGTTCCGGCCTTGCTTGCCCTCGATCTCGGCGGCAATTCCGCGGATTTAACGAACAATCAACGTACGTTCTGCAGTCTGACACGGTCCCATCGACCGAGGCCGCAATGAAGCAGCTCTTCCACAACGACCTGCAGGCAAAATTCGCGGCCATCGAGAAATCGCAGGCGATCATCGAGTTCACGCCTCTCGGCGAGATCGTGACCGCCAACCGGAACTTCCTCGACGTCGTCGGCTACGAGCTGGAAGAGATCCGGGGCAGGCACCACAGGATCTTTGTTCCGGACGAAGAAGCGCGCGGCGCCGGCTACGCGGATTTCTGGAACGCGCTGAAGAGCGGCGAGCACCGCTCGGCGGAATACCGTCGCATCGCGAAGGGCGGTCGCTCCGTCTGGCTTCAGGGCTCCTACAACCCGGTGCTTCGGCACGGCAGACCGTTCAGGATCATGAAGCTTGCGGCCGACGTCACGGCGCAGAAGCTGAAGGCGGCCGATGACGAGGCGCAGATCAAGGCGATCCATCGCTCCCAAGGCGTCATCGAGTTCAACCTGGACGGGGTCGTGCTCGACGCCAACGCCAATTTCCTCGCGGTTCTCGGCTACTCAATCGACGAGATCCGCGGACGACATCACAGCATGTTCGTCGAGCCGGCTCATGCGCAAAGTCCCGACTACCGGGCGTTCTGGGACGCGCTTCGCCGCGGAGAGCACAAATCCGCCGAGTTCCGGCGGATTGGCGCCGGCGGCAGGGAGATCTGGATCCGGGCTTCCTATAACCCGGTGCTCTCTCCGGACGGCGTTCCGTTCAAGGTGGTCAAGTTCGCGACCGACGTCACTGCCGAGGTGCAGGATCGCACCCGCAGGGTCGGCCTTCAGGCGATGATCAACCGGGACGTCAGCGAGATCAGCGAGGCGATTTCGGACGCCGCCGCGCAGACGGACGGGGCCGCCGCCGCCTCCAAGGAAGTCTCGGCCAACGTGACCGCTGTGTCGCACGGCGTCGGCGAACTCGGCGCCTCGATCGGCGAGATCAGCCAGCAGCTCGGCCGGGCTCTTGATATCTCAGATCACGCGGTCCGGCAGGCGAAGGAGACCAATGAGGTGGTGTCCGGCCTCGCCGCCTCGGCCGACAGGATCGGGCAGATCGTGGACCTGATCGGGAACATCGCAGGCCAGACCAACCTGCTTGCGCTGAACGCCACCATTGAGGCAGCGCGCGCCGGAGAAGCCGGGCGGGGCTTCGCGGTCGTCGCTTCCGAGGTCAAGAACCTGGCGAGCCAGACCCGCAAGGCGACCGAGGAGATCGAGAGCCAGATCGCGCGCAGCCAGGCCGCGACCGTGAACGCCGTCGAGGCGATCGAAGCGATTGCGGCGACCATCACCTCCATCAACGAGATCTCCGGCGCCATAGCCGCCGCAGTCGAAGAGCAGAACGCGGTCGCCGCCACCATGTCGACCAACATGCAGACCGCGGCCGCGGGCGTTGCCGCCATATCGGCCAGCATGGAAGGCATCGCGAAATCGACCGGATCGATCAGGGCCTCGGCCCAGAAGGTTCGCCAATCATCGCTCGCAATCGCGAGCTGAGCCTTCCCGGACCGCGCCGCAGCCCCTCAAGAGCGTGATCCGAAGGCGAACTGCCCTCGCATCGGACTGTCACGCCTCTCCCGCGGCGGCTGAAGGAGCCACGCGTCGCGCGGAGCGGCTGGCCGGCTCCCGCCTGGCCGGCCGCCTCTCGGTCGCGCCGGCGAGCTGACGGCCGAGATCGTTGCGGTGGCGGGGCAACGCCTCCGGATGTTCCGCGTTGAGCCAGGCGATCATCTTCTCGCGCACCTCGCAGCGCAGGTCCCACGCCTTGGGCGAGGTGCCGGCGCTGACCAGCAGGCGCACCTCGATCGTGAACTCCCTGGCGTCCGAGACCTGCAGGTTCACCACCTGGCCGTCCCAGAGCGGCGATTCCTTCACGAACTCCTCGAGCTTGGCGCGCATCTCGGCGACTGGCGCGGAGTGGTCGCAATAGATCATCACCGTGCCGATGATCGAGGCTCCGTCCCGCGTCCAGTTCTGGAACGGGTGCTCGATGAAATATTTCAGCGGCAGCACCAGCCGCCGCCAGTCCCACAGCCGGACCACCACGTAGGTCGAGGTTATCTCCTCGACCCAGCCCCACTCTCCTTCGACCACGATCGCGTCCTCCAGCCGGATCGGCTGGGTGATCGCGAGCTGAATGCCAGCAGCGAGGTTGGCGAGCACCGGCTGCATGGCGAGACCAAGGATAAGACCGGCGGCTCCCGCGGAGGCGAGCAGGCTGACGCCGTACTGGCGAACGCCGTCGAAGGTCATCAGCGCAGCCGCCAGGGTGATCGTGACCGCCAGGGTCACGCCGGCGCGGCGGAGGATCGAGATCTGCGTCGCGTGCTTGCGCGCCAGCAGATTGTCCTCCGCATCGAGCTTGAACCGCCGCATATAGATGACCGTCCAGATGTGCAGAGCGGTCGTGGCGGTCCAGCCGACGAGGACCATGAAGGCGATCAGCAGGCCGTGACGGATCGCGTCGACGGAGTTCGGAGGCAGCGGAGCGGCGGTGGTGGCGATGCTGAGCGCGAGGATCAGCAGCGCGAGCCGCGAGGGTCCGCGGGTGCGGGCGACCAACGACCGCCAGAACAGCGATTTTTCGGCGACGGCGCGTTGAAGCGCCCTGAACGCCGCGCCATGGATCAGCAGGACGAAACCCGTCGCGGCCGCGAGCAGCAGCAGCGAAACCATCCAGTCCGGCAGCCAATCCAGCCGCGCCGCGCCCTGCTCGACGATAGATGCCACCTCGTCCATGAGCGCCCCTCTTCATTTGGTTGGCGTCAACGGACGGAACGTAAGGCAGCGCAGAGAGTTCCCGCAGATGCGAAAGCGACGCGTGCGATGCAGCGCGGCCGTCTCCAAGCTAGTCGGCCGGCAGCGCCACGACTCCGGCGGCGCCCTCTTCGGTGCCGAACGCCAGCCGCGCGCCCACGCGGTCCCAGGCTAGCGCCGTCACCGGTCCGCCCTCACCCGGATTGCGCCCGAGAATCTCCGCCCCGTCGGAGATCCGCACCATCAGCACGCAACCGTCTTCATAGCCCAGCGCCACCACGGCTGCGCGCGGGTGACAGGCGACGCGGGACACCCGCGCCGGCCGCACGCCGAGTTCCTTGGGGGATTTGCCCATCGGGCCGTCCTTGGCCTGGAACGGCCACAAGATCGCGGCGTCGGCGCCCGCGGTGGCGAGCGATTTTCCGTCATTCGTCCAGTCGACGGAGCGGACCTTCCCCGGATAGCCGGACATCCGCATATGGGCGCCGTCGGCGAGCCGCCAGCCGTGCAGCGCGTTTTCCTGCATGGTGGTGACGACGAAACGGCCGTCCGGCGCGAACGTCACGTCGATATGCGAGCCCTTCCAGGCAAGTTCCTTCGGCGCCGCGTCGAGACGCGGAAACCAGAGCGAGACGCCGCCATAGCGCGCAGCGGCCACCTGGTAGCCCTTAGGCGCAAAAGCGAGGCCTCGGACCGCAGAGGGCGCCTCGATCGTCCTGAGCTCACCCTTGCCGTCGCGGGCGAAGACCCGTTTGCCGGACGACCAAGCGACCGCGCCGTCCGGGCCGATTGCGACCGCGTCGATCCAGCCGCCCTTGACCTCGCCAAGCGGTTCGGTCGCGCCGTCCGCCGTGAACCGCAGCACCTTGCCGTCGTCGCCGCCCGTGACAAGCACATTCCCGGCCGCGGCGGCCACGAGCACGCCGCCGTCATGCGCCGGAACCCGCCGTTCCTGGCCTTCATCCACGAACAGCACCATGCCGTCGCCGAGCGCGAACACCGCCGCCTCGCCGAGGAAGGCGGCCGCGATCACATAGGCGCCGGCGTCGACCGGCGTGGTGCGGTCGACCAGCGACGGATAGCCGGCGTCAGAAGGCATGGACATGGAGAGTCAGTTCCGGGGGTGTCGTTCCAGGCGTATCGAAGACTTTGCGCGGCCTCAGGCGGCGCAGGCTTCAAACCCCTGCCTGAGCTTGGCCTCGTCGAGCTCCTTGCCGATGAACACGATCTTGGAGCGGCGCTTCTCGTCCGGCTTCCATTCGCGCTGCAGGTCGCCGTCGAGAATCATGTGAACGCCCTGGAAGACGAACCGCCGCGGCTCGCCCGCGAAGGCCAGGATGCCTTTCCAGCGCAGGAAGTTCTGGCCCTCGGTCTGGGCGAGATTGTTCACCCAGGGCATGAACTTGTTGGCGTCGACGTCGCCCGGGATCTCGAACGCGACCGACTGCATGGTCTCGTCGTGATAGTGCTTGAGGCCGCCATGGCTGTGCTCGCCATGGCCGTGGTCGTGATGCTCGTGGCCATGATCCTCGCCCGCGGCGTGGTCATGCCCGCAGCCGCAGTCCGGCCCATGCTTATGGTGGTGATGATGGTCGTGGCCATGACCGTGGTGGTGGTCATGGTCGTGGTCGTCGGCTTCCAGGAAGGCCGGCTCGATGCTGAGGATGCGGTCGAGGTCGAAGGCGCCCTTGTCGAGCACCGCGTCGAGCGGCACGTCGCATTTCGTGGTGCGGATCACCCGCGCGTAGGGGTTGATGCCGCGGATCCGGCCGTCGACCTCGTCGAGTTCGTCCTTCGAGACGAGGTCGGTCTTGTTGAGCAGGATCACGTCCGCGAACGCGATCTGGTTCTTGGCCTCGGGCGCGTCCTTGAGGCGCTCGGTCAGCCACTTCGCGTCCGCGACGGTGACGACCGCGTCGAGCCGGGCCTTGCGGCCGACCTCCTCGTCGATGAAGAAGGTTTGCGCCACCGGCGCGGGATCTGCGAGGCCGGTGGTCTCGACGATGATCGCGTCGAACTTGCCCTTGCGCTTCATCAGGCCTTCGAGGATGCGGATCAGGTCGCCGCGCACGGTGCAGCAGACGCAGCCATTGTTCATCTCGAAGACTTCCTCATCGGCTCCGACGACGAGGTCGTTGTCGATGCCGATCTCGCCGAACTCGTTGACGATGACGGCGTATTTCTTCCCGTGAGGTTCGGAGAGGATGCGGTTGAGCAGCGTGGTCTTGCCGGCGCCGAGATAGCCGGTGAGCACGGTGACGGGCGTCTTGTCGGACGAGGCGTCGGCAGCCATGGGGCCTCCAGCGGAAAGGGCCGCCACGCCGGGCGGCCGCGGAACAGCGGCGCCTGATATAGCGACGGGGGGACGGGACGTCATCCCGCGCGGGCGCAGCAATGACGTCGGTCGAATGACGCGTCGGCGCAGTGGGCGATGAAGAAGGGCCGCTTGGGCCAAGGGCCCGTGGTACCGCCACCCCGGCTTGAACGGGGGACCTCCAGATCCACAATCTGGCGCTCTAACCAACTGAGCTATGGCGGCCTGACGGGGGCCGGTCAGGGCGCGCGGAACCTAGGTGAAAGCTCCGCGCCGGGCAAGCGCGTTCGGCTCGCCCAAGACGCAAAAACGCCCGGACGACAGACTCGCCCGGGCGTTTGCGCGGCGGCGGCCGGCAGAGCCGGCCGCGCCCGAAGCGTCAGACCTGCGTCTGCCGCAGGCTGCGGGAGGCGAGATCCTGGAAGGGCTTCGCGCCCTCGGTCGCCGCCTTCTGCGCAAGCGCCGAAAGCTCCTTGAGCTGTCCCGTCACCACGTCGAACTGCTGACGGGCGTAGGAGGTCTGAAGCTCGACCGCCTGGCTGACGGACTTGGCGCCGAGCAGCGCCTGCAGGAAGTCGAAATGCGCGTTCACATTGGAGCGCGTCGCCTCGACCGACTTGCGGCTGAGGTCCTTGTAGCCCTTCGACGCGGTCGCATAGGCGTCCTCGAAGGCGTCGGAAGCCTCCTCGGTCGCGGACTTCAGGCGGGCATAGCCCTCTTTCGCCTGCTGGACGGTCTTGTCGGCGAGCTCGCGGACGGCGGCCGGAGCGGCGTCGCTCGCCTGGCGGGCGGCTGCGCCGGCCTCGTTCATGATCTCTTCGGCTTTAGAAGCGGTCTTCTGGGTCGTAGCCATTCGTCTTCCTCACTTGGTGTGGCGGACAGGCTAAGGATCAGAAGGCCAGCCGCGCTCCGCCGGGCTGCGATCGGGCCTCCACGAGCCGCGACCCGGAGGCTTACGCCCTTTCTGATCGCAACAGCTCTCGTGTGCACCGCACACATAATGCTGCAGTGCGATACGATCAAGCGTTGCGACGATCTATCTCAGCTTTTCGTGTCGGTGCGACGACCAGCAGCCCCGCTGAGCTGCTGAACCTGCTTGGTGAGAGCCTCCAGCTGACTTTTCGCGAATCCCATCTGTATCCGCAGCAGTTCCTCGACGGAGGCGGCGCGCAGCAGCTTTTGGGCGTAGTCGAAACTCGCCGCCATGTTCTGCTCCGCAAACGAGACGGCGTCTCCGGCCGTGTCGCGAAACCGCTCATGCGCGCTCTCCGCTTGCGTCTCGATCGCCGTCGACGCCTTGTGGGCGGCGTCGAGGAAGCCCGCGAAGGCCTTGCGCGCCTGGTCGACGCTCTGCTCAGCGAAATCCCGCATCTCGTTCGGAATCTCGTACGTTCCCGACGTCCTCTTCGTGTCCGTCATAGTGAGGAAGCTCCTCCCGACCGGGTTAACCCTGCCGGTCGATCATGGCGGAACAGGCGGGGCGCCGCCATAGACTGCCTTCGCCTCGGCCGGTATTTAACGGTTCATTAACGCAGCGCCGCTGCAGACCGCTCAGCCTGAGGACGATATGGGCCTGGACGAGCCGCTCGAGGCTGTGGAGGCGAACCAAACGCTCGCCGACAAGCGCGCGTCCGCCGCTTTCGTGGTCGACGCCGACGGCGAGGTCGTCTGGCTCAATCCGGCGGCGGAGACCCTGAGGGCGCAAGGCGCGTTCGGCGGATCGGCGGAGGCCGTGCTGGCGCGCGTCGGCGCCTCCGGTGCGGCCGGTCTGGTGCGGATTCGCCCCGATGGCGGCGCCCCGGCGATGACGTTCAGAGCCTCCCGCATCGTCCTGGGGGATGGCTTCGGCGTGCTGCTCGAGCGGGTCGATCAGGAGCGCGACGCGGGCGCCCCGGCGCCTCTGGCCGAGCCGGACGAGCTCGCCGGCGGCCCGAGCGCCAGCGCGGCGGCCGAGCCCGCCGAGAAGACCGCGGAGCCGGCCGACGCCGCGCCGGTCGCAGAGCCTGCCGCCGAAGATTCCGTTGACCGCGAGTCCGGAGCGCCGGCGGCCGCGCCGAGCGTCGACGCACGGGATTGGTCGGAACTCCGCTTCGTGTTCGAGATCGACGCGGACGGCAAGATCGCGTTCCTCTCGCCGGATCTCAGCGAGGCTGTGGGGGCGAGCGCCGCCGCTTCCGTCGGCCGCCCATGGGCGGAGGTGTGCGCCGAACTCGATCTCGATCCGGCGAATGCAGTCGCGGAGCGGCTGCAAGGCCGAGCGCCGTGGAGCGACGTCGAGATCGCCTGGCCGATGGAAGGCCAGGGACGTCTTCCGCTCGCCTTGTCGGCGCTTCCGATCTTCGACCGCGGCCGCACCTTCATCGGCTTCCGCGGCCTTGGACGCGCCAAGCCGGCGGCCCAGGCGGAGAGCGACGGAACGGTCGAGCCGCTCGCCGACGCGCCGGCCGATGAGCCGGAGCTCTCGCCGGCCGAACCGGCGCAGGAGCCGCTCGCCCAGTCGATCAACGCTGCTGCAGAGGCGGAAGAGACGCCTGCGGAACATGTCGCCTCACAGGTCGAGCCAGATTCCGAGGATTCCGCCCCAGGCGCCGATGACGCCGCGGCCGTAGAGCCGCTCGCCGGGGAGTCGATGGGCGAGCCGGCGCCGATCGTTTCGCTGCCGCCTTCGACGGAGAGCTTTGAAGGCAACGTGATCAAGTTGCGGGAGCCCGCTATCGCGCCAAGGCCGGCGTCGCTGCACGGGCTTTCGGTCGTCGAGGAGACCGCGTTCGACGAGATCGCGCGCCGGCTGCGCGGATTCAGTGGGCGGCTTTCGCAGGAAGCGCATGAGCGGCCGGTGGCCTCGCTTCCCGAGACCGCAGAAGTGCTGGCGCCGTCTGCGCCCACGAGCGACTGGACGCTCGACGACATCGAGGGCCGGGCGCCGGACGCGTCATACGCCGACGACCTGCTGCGGGTGCTGGACAAGCTTCCGATCGGCGCCCTGGTCCTCCGGGCGGGAGAGGTCGCGCACGCCAATCGCCCCGCGCTCGACATGCTCGGCCACAACGATCTCGGCAGTCTGGTGTCGCGCGGCGCCGGCGACCTGTTCGCCGAGCCGCTGCCCCGGGATGACGCCGCCCCATCGAGCCTGCGGGTGCTGGCCCAGGATGGGCTGGAGATCGACGTCGAGGCGCGGCTGAGCGCGATCAGCTGGCGCGGCGCTCCGGCCACGCTGGTGACGCTGAAGCGGGCGGAAGGCTATTCGGCCGAGGTTCACTCCGCGATCCAGCGCGAGAAGGAGATGGCGGAGATCCTCGACACCGCGACGGACGGCGTGATGACGCTCGATCCCGCGGGGCGGATCCTCTCGGTCAACCGCAGCGCCGAGGCGCTGTTCGGGATCGACGCCCGCAAGGTGGTCGGCAGCCTGTTCACGCTGTCGCTCGCCCCCGAGAGCCGGCGGGTCGCGTTCGACTATCTCGACAGCCTGAAGGGCAGCGGCGTGGCCGCCATGCTGAACGACGGGCGGGAGGTGCTGGGCCTCGCAAGCCAGGGCGGCGCGATCCCGCTTTATCTGACGATCGGGCGGATCGGTCCGGCGCATGAGGGCCGCTATTGCGCCGTTCTGCGCGACATCACGCACTGGAAGAAGGCGGAGGAGGAACTGCTCGCCGCCAAGCGCCAGGCGGAGCGTGCCAACGCGCAGAAATCAGAATTCCTCACGCGGGTCGCGCACGAGATCCGCACCCCGCTCACCGCCATCATCGGCTTCGCCGAGGTGATGAAAGAGGAGCGGTTCGGTCCCGTCGGGACGCCCCGCTACAAGGAGCATCTGCGCGACATCCGGCGGGCCGGCGAACATCTGATCGCGCTTGTGGGCGACCTGCTGGAGCTTTCGCGGGTCGAGACCGGGCGGCTTGAGCTCGAATTCACCCCGGTCGACCTGAACGAGGCGCTGTCGCAGGCGGCCGCGCTGCTCCAGCCGCAGGCGAACCGTGACCGCGTGATCATCCGGACGTCGCTGGCGCGAAACCTGCCGCCGGTGCTGGCGGACCGGAAATCCATGCGGCAGGTGCTGACGAACCTGCTGACGAACGCCGTCAAGCTGAGCCGCCCCGGCGGCCAGGTGATCGCGGCCACGGTGTTCACAGACGCCGGACAGGCCGTGGTCCGCATTCGCGACTCCGGCGCAGGCATGTCGGCGAAGGATCTCGCGGCGGCCGTCGAGCCGTTCCGGCCTCTGTCGGGAGACAAAGGCGCCGACGCCGGCGTCGGCCTGCCTCTCACCAAGGCGCTGGCCGAAGCCAATCAGGCCTTGTTCTCGATGCAGAGCGAGATCGGCGTCGGGACCGTCGTCGAGGTGACGTTTCCCACCGCGCGGGTGCTCGCCGACTGACGATCCCGCAGCCGTGCGGCGCATACCGCGGCTGCGGCATTGACTCCCGCTCGGCACTCACGATATGAGCCAAATAACGAGTGAGAACAGTAGTTTAGATATCTTCCAAACTACTCGCAAGCACGCGCTGAGTTGGAAACGTCATGATCGTTTGTTCGTGCAACGTCCTGAGCGCGGCGCAGATCAAGAACACCATCGGCGACCCGGCCGCCAACCCGCAGACTCCGGGTCAGGTCTATCGTTGCCTGGGCTGCAGCCCGCAGTGCGGCCGTTGCGCACGGACGATCAAGGCCATGCTGGCGGATATCAAGGGCCTCGAGCAGCCTGCTGAAAGCGCCTGCGGCGCCTGCCCGGCCGCCTTCCCGGCCGTGACGCACGGCTCCGGCGACGTTCTTGGAATGTCGGGCGACGTGGTCGAAGTCGCCACGATGGACCGGCGGCGCTGATCGTCCACCCGGACGCCTCTGACCTCGTGGAACTGTCAGCCCTTGCGGTCGGCCGCCGGCGAGTTTAGAACATTTCTAACTGGTCGCGGACGAGCTGCAGGAGAGCGCCATGAAGGGCGACGCCAAAGTCATCGAATTCCTGAACCGGGGGCTTCGCTCGGAGCTGACGGCCATCAATCAGTACTGGCTGCATTACCGCATGCTGGATGACTGGGGCTACAAGGATCTCGCCAAGAAGTGGCGCGCTGAATCGATCGAGGAAATGAACCACGCGGACAAGTTCGTCACGCGCATCATCTTCCTTGAGGGCTTCCCTAATCTTCAGGTGCTTGACCCGCTGCGGATCGGCCAGAGCATCAAGGAAGTGCTCGAGTGCGACCTCGCTGCCGAGTATGAGGCCCGCAAGCTCTACCAGGAAGCTGCGACCTACTGCGCATCGGTCGCCGACTATCCGAGCCGCGACCTGTTCGAAGAGCTGATGACGGACGAGGAGGGTCACATCGACTTCCTCGAGACGCAGCTGAACCTCGTCGCGCAGCTCGGGGAGCAGCTGTTCGCCCAGCACCATATCGGCGAATTGCACGACGACTGATCGTCGCCGGACGAGGCGCGCGCGTCGTTCGACGCGCCGCCGAACGTCCGTCGGGCTGGGAACAATGTCCGCCTCGGGATCCTTTCTCCGCCGCGATGGAGGAGATTCATGGATCCCAAGACAGAGAAGATACGCGAGCGAGCGCACGAGATCTGGATCTCGGAAGGCCGGCCTGAAGGCCGCCACGAGGAGCATTGGGCCCAGGCCGAAAGCGAGCTGAGCGGCGGCGGAAGCTGGCCGTCGGTCGGCGCAGCGGCGGTGCCCCCGCCCGAAGATCCTCAATCCAAGGCTACCGAAACTGGCGAGGACTCGGGCTCCGGCGGCGCGCCGGGCGAGAACCAGCCGAGCTGACGAACGAGCCGGCGCGGCCATGCCGCGCCGGCTCGTCGTTTATGCGCCGGAGCCAGGCTCCGCCATGCGGCGATGCATCTGCGCCGTCAGGCCGGCCGGCACGATGTTGGCGATCGCGGACTGCAGCTTGTTCTGCCAGCCCGTCACGACGTCGCCTTGCCCTTTCATCATCGCCTTGAAGCCGATCTCGGCGACCTCGGCCGGATCCTGCTTCTTCTGCGTCCCCACCTTGGTGTCGAGCATGTCGGCGCGCTCGAAGAAATCGGTTTCGGTTGCGCCCGGCATGAGGCAGGTCACCGTCACGCCAGTGTCCTTGAGCTCGTTCCGGATGGCGAAGGAGAAGCTGTCCAGGAAGGCCTTCGAGCCGTTGTAGACGGCCTGGAAGGAGCCCGGCATGAAGCCGGCGATCGATCCGGTGATCAGGATGCGGCCGGAGCCGCGCGCGCGCATCTCACGACCGATCTTCTGGATGAGATAGATCGTGCCGGTAATGTTGAGGTCCACGATCTTCCTGACCCTTGCGAAATCCTGGTCGAGGAACGCGCCGCCGAGACCTGTCCCGGCATTTGCGAGCAGCGCGTCGACCGGCCGCCCGCCGATCGCGGCGATCAGCTTGTCGTTGCCTTCCGTGGTGGACAGGTCCGCCTGGACGGTGGTGACGTGGCCGGCGAACGCCTTGAAGGATTCTGCGGATTCTTCGATCTGCGGCTCGTTGGCCGCGACCACGAGGTCGAAGCCGTTCTTGGCGCAGACCAGCGCGAGTTCGTAGCCGATGCCGGTCGAGGCGCCGGTCACGACGGCGAGCGGGCGCGCGGGGTTCGTGGAAGCCATACGGGGTCTTCTCCAGTCAGGGTTTCATGACGACTTTGATGCAGCCGTCCTGCTTGTCCCGGAACTTCTTGTAGAGTTCCGGCCCCTCCTCGAGCGTCGCCGTGTGGGTGATGACGAAGGAGGGATCGATCTCGCCCTTCTCGATCCTCTCGAGCAGAGACGGGAGGTATTTCTGGACCGGCGTCTGAGCCATCCTGAAGGTCAGGCCGCGATTGATCGCCGAGCCCATCGGCACCTTGTCCAGGAAGCCGCCATAGACGCCCACGATCGAGACAGTGCCGAAGTTGCGGCAGCAGTGGATCGCCTGGCGGAGCACGTGCGGCCGGTCGGTGCCCATGAAGGTCGCGACCTTCAACCGGTCCACCATGCTGTCGAAGCTCGCCGTCACCGCAGGCTCCGTCCCGACGGCGTCGATGCACGCGTCCGCCAGCCTGCCGTTGGTCAGCTCGCGGATGCGGTCGTAGACGTCCTCTTCCATGAAATCGATCGTCTCGGCGCCACCGGCGCGGGCCAGTGCGAGCCGTTCCGGCACCGTGTCGATCGCAAGCACCCGTTCGGCGCCGAGCAGGAAGGCGCTACGGATCGCCATTTGGCCGACCGGCCCGCAGCCCCAGATCGCAATCGTGTCGCCGCGCTGGATGTCGCAGAAGTCCGCCGCCATGTAGCCGGTGGGAAAGATGTCCGACAGGAACAGGACCTGCTCATCCGTCAGGCTTGAAGGAACCTTGATCGGGCCCACGTCGGCGTAAGGAACGCGCAGATATTCGGCCTGGCCGCCGGCGTAGCCGCCGAGCATGTGCGAATAGCCGAACAGGCCGGCCGGCGACGCGCCCCAAAGCTTGCGGGCGATCTCGTTATTGGGATTGGAACGCTCGCAGCCGGAGTAGAAGCCGCGCTTGCAGAAGAAGCACTGACCGCAGGAGATGGTGAAGGGCACCACCACCCGGTCGCCGATCTTCAGCTCCTTGTTGTCGGGCCCGACTTCGACGACTTCGCCCATGGTCTCGTGCCCGAGCACGTCGCCGCTCTGCATCGTCGGCATCACGCCGTCATAGAGGTGCAGGTCCGAACCACAGATCGCGCAGGCCGTCACCTTGATGATGGCGTCACGGCCGTGCTGGATGGTCGGATCCGGCACGCTCTCGCAGCGGATGTCGCCTTTGCCGTGCCATGTAAGGGCCTTCATGAATGTCCTCCGGCTGGTGCTCCTGGGAATAGAAGGGGGAGACTTCCGGAAACGTTCCGCTCTCGACCCCTTCCTGTCCTCCGGAACCAACGCGTCAGGGATGACGTTCGCTTCTGTCATCGGAGGCTGAAAGCGTGGCCCCACGCGCCAACTGGAAGGGCTTTCTGAAGGTCGGCGAGGTCACGTGCCCGGTCGGTCTTTACACGGCGGCCTCGACGTCGGACCGGATCGCCTTCCACACGCTCAACCGGGACACCGGCAACCGGGTCCGGCGCGAGTTCGTCGACGCCGAGACCGGCAAGCCCGTCGAGCGGGAGGACCAGGTCAAAGGTTATGAGGTGGCGCAGGGCGAGTATGTGACGCTCGAGCCCGACGAAGTCGCCTCGGCGGTTCCGCAAAGCGACAAGACGCTGGCGATCGACGCCTTCATCGGCTGCAGCGACGTCGACGACGTCTATTTCGACAAGCCCTACTACCTCGCTCCGAGCGACAAGTCCGTCCAGGAGGCCTACGACCTCATTCGCGAGGGCATGCGGCGGAAGAAGGTGGCGGCGCTCGCCAGCACAGTGCTGTTCCGCCGGGTCCGCACGCTGCTGATACGGCCGCACGGCAATGGTCTCGTCGCCACCACGCTGAACTTCGATTACGAGGTTCGCTCGGCCGAGGAGGCGTTCGCCGACATCGCTGACATCGAGATCAAGGGCGAGATGCTCGACCTCGCCCGGCACATCATCGACACCAAGCGCGGCGCGTTCGATCCTAAGGCGTTCGACGACCGTTATGAGAGCGCGCTGGCGGAGCTGGTGAAGGCCAAGATGGAAGGCCGCAAGATCGCACCGCCGAAGAAGCAGGCGCCTTCAAAGGTGGTCGACCTCATGGAGGCCCTTCGACTCAGCGCCGGCGCAGCCAAGTCGACGGGCGACAAGAAGCCGTCGCGCGCGCCGACAAAACGCGCCGCCGGCGCAAAAGCCGCCCAGCCGCGACGCAAGGCGAGCTGACAGATGGCGCTCGAGACCTATCGCCGTAAGCGCGACTTCAACAAGACGAAGGAGCCAGCGGGATCCGAAGCGCCGAGCAGCGCCGGCGACGGCTACCTCATCCAGAAGCACGCGGCGCGCCGGTTGCACTACGACCTGCGGCTCGAATTCGAAGGCGTCCTGAAGAGTTGGGCCGTGGCCAAGGGGCCGAGCCTCGTGCCCGGCGAGAAGCGGCTGGCGGTCCATGTCGAAGACCACCCGCTGGAATATGGCGACTTCGAAGGCACCATTCCCAAGGGAGAATATGGCGGCGGCTCCGTCATCCTGTGGGACCGTGGGCGCTGGTCGCCGATCGGCGACGCCGCGAAGGGCTTCGCCAAGGGTCACCTGGAATTCGAAATCCATGGCGAGAAGCTGAAAGGGCGCTGGCACCTCGTGCGCATGGCCCCTCGCAAGGGCGAGAAACACGAGAACTGGCTGCTCATCAAAGGCGACGACAAGGAGGCCCGCGCAGAGGCGGACCCGGACATTCTGGAAGAGCGCCCGGAGTCGGTGAAGACAGGCCGGCTGGTGGAGGAGCTTGAAGGCGAGACGCCCGGCTGGTCCTCGGAGACCGGCCGGATCGAGCCGGACGCCGCGGCACCGGCCGCTGGCGGCCTCGACCCGTCGAAGATCAAGAAGGCAAAAAAGGCGACGTTGCCGGCTTTCGTGGAGCCGGCTCTCGCGACGCTCGCCGCCAAAGCGCCCAAGGGCGCGCGCTGGATTCACGAGATCAAGTTCGACGGCTACCGGCTGCAGGCGCGGCTTGACGCCGGCAAGGTCAAGCTGCTGACCCGCAGCGGTCTCGACTGGACGGCGAAGTTCGGCAAGACGGTCGTCGACGCCTTGGCGGCGCTACCGGCCTCGAGCGCCCTGATCGACGGCGAACTCACGGTCGAGAATGGAGCCGGCGCCTCGGATTTCTCCACGCTGCAGGCGGATCTGAGCGAGGGGCGGCAGGATCGCTTCGTGTTCTACGCCTTCGACCTGCTCTACCTCGATGGCTACGATCTCACAGCTTGCGCGCTGCTCGACCGCAAAGCGGCTCTCGCGCAGCTGATCGGGCAGGACGCCGGTCTGGTGCGGTTCTCCGAGCATTTTCCGGAGAACGGCGATCTGGTGCTGCAGCACGCCTGCCGCCTGAGCCTCGAAGGCGTGGTCTCCAAGCAGGCGGATGCGCCCTATCGCTCCGGCCGCGGCAAGACCTGGATCAAGTCCAAATGCTCCGACCGGCAGGAGTTCGTGATCGGCGGCTTCACGCCCTCCAGCACCTCCCGCCGCGCGATCGGCTCGCTTGTGCTCGGCGCCTTCGAGGGCGACAAGCTCCGCCATGTCGGCCGTGTGGGCACTGGCTTCACCGTGAAGGTCGCCGAAGACCTTCTGAAGCGCCTCGAGGCGATCGAGCAGAAGTCATCGCCGTTCGCCGACCGCCTGACGGCTGACGAAGCCCGGCAGGTCCATTATGTGAAACCAGAGCTGGTGGCGGAGATCGAGTTCCGCGCCTGGACCGCCGATCGGCATCTCCGTCACGCCGCCTTCCGTGGACTACGCGAGGACAAGCCGGCCGCAGAGGTCGTCCGCGAGACGGACGCGCCGGAGGGGAAGACGCCGCAGCGCGCCTCCTCCGTCACCCTCACCCATCCGGACCGTGTGTACTGGCCGGACGTCGGCGTCACCAAGCAGGGTCTCGCCGACTATTACATGGAGGTTTGGCCGCGCATGGCCCCCTTCATCGTTGGACGACCGCTTTCGCTGCTGCGCTGTCCCGGAGGCGTGACGGACCAGTGCTTCTTCCAGAAGCATCGCTGGAAAGGCATGAACCGCGCGATCGGCGTGTTCGACGATCCCAAGGACAAGTCCGACGAGCCGCTCGTCATGATCAATGACCGGGACGGGCTGATCGGCCTCGTCCAGGGCGGCGTGCTGGAGATCCACCCCTGGGGCTCCACGGTCGCGGCGCTCGAAACGCCGGACATGATCATCATGGACCTGGACCCAGGGGAGAATGTCTCCTGGGAAGAGATCATCTCGGCAGCCTTCGAGGTGAAACGGCGGCTCGAGGCCGCTGGACTCGCGGCTTTCGTGAAGACGTCCGGCGGAAAAGGCCTGCACGTCGTCTCGCCCCTGAAGCCGCAGGCCGGCTGGGACGTCGTAAAGCCCTTCACCAAGGCGCTCGCCGACTCGATGGCCGCCGACGAGCCAGACCGGTATGTCGCGACCGTCACCAAAGCGAAGCGCAAGGGCAAGATCCTGGTCGACTATCTGCGCAACGGCCGCGGCGCGACCGCCGTCGCGCCCTACTCCACCCGCGCCCGGCCGGGGGCGGCGGTCTCGATGCCGCTCAACTGGAGCGAACTCGGGCCGGCGATCGGTCCCGCTTACTTCACGGTCGACAACGCCCCCACCCGGCTGGCGTCGCTCGCAGCCGATCCTTGGGCGGATTTCAGGGCGGCCGCGAAGCCGCTGCCGGTGGAAGGCGGCTCCGCAAGACCCAAGGCAAAGCCCAGGCGAGCCGCCTAGCGCCGCGAGCCCTTGCCTTCCGCGGCGAGGCTTTTACGCAGCGCCTCCATGATGTTGACCACGTTGCCGGCCGGCGCCTCGGCGGCCTCGGCCTTTGGACGCACAGCCTTTTTCCGGCCCTTCTTCTTGGACGCGATCAGATCGAGCAGGCTCGCCTGCACCGGGTCGCTCACCATCTGGGGCGACCACTCGGTGGTCCGCTCGTCTATGAGTTTCTCGACGAGCGAGAGCGCCTTCGGCTCGACCTTCTGAGGCTTCTCGGGGAAGTAGTCCGACTCGTCCCGCACCTCGTCGCCATATCGCAGCGTCCACAGCACGATGCCCTTGCCGCGCGGCTCCAGCAGAACCGCGCGCTCTCGGCGATACATCACGAGACGGGAGATGCCGACCACATCGGTCGCCGCCATCGCCTCCCGAATGACCGCGAAGGCCTCCTCCCCGACCTCGTCATTCGGCGTGAGGTAGTGCGGTCGGTCGTACCAGATCCAGCCTATCGACTCGCGCGGTGCAAAGGTCTCGATGTCGATCGTATGGGTGCTCTCGAGCGCCACGGCGTCGAGCTCGTCATCCTCGAGCATGACGAACTCATTCTCGCCGCGCTCGTAGCCCTTCACCTCGCTGCCCGGCTCGACCGGCTTGCCGGTGGCGGCGTCGACATAGTGGCTGGCGACCCGGTGCCCGGTCTTGCGGTTCAGCGTGTGGAAGCGCACCCGCTCGCTCTCGGTCGTCGCCGGCGTCATCGCGACCGGGCAGGTCACGAGCGAGAGCTTCAGATAGCCCTTCCAGAACACCCGCGCGGCCATAAAGCTCGAACTCCGTTGTGCAACTGAGCAAAACGGCCGCCCGCGCTGTGGGTTCCGCCGCATCGCCGCGCGCCCGAATCGAGACGCGGCGGAGGCGTGCGTGCTAGAACGTTTGCGGAACTTGGATGTGAGGAGACGCCGTGGCCCGACGCGCCGGAAGCGCCGATCTGCCGCTGCATGGCGGACGCGTGCCGCGCTGGCTCGGCGAGCGCATGACGCGGCTCGGCGCGGTGGTGTCGGAGGCGATCATCCTCCACTATGGCCGGGATGAGCTGCTGCACCGTCTGGCCCATCCGTTCTGGTTCCAGTCCTTCGGAGCCGTGATGGGGATGGACTGGCACTCCTCGGGCGTCACGACGAGCGTGATCGGCGCGCTCAAGCGGGGCCTTGCGCCTCTTGCGGGCGAACTCGGCGTCCATGTCTGCGGCGGCCGCGGCAGGCAATCGAGGCTAACGCCGCCCGAGCTCATCGCGATCGGCGACAGGGTCGGTTTCGATGGCGCTGCGCTCGCGCAAGCGAGCCGGCTGGTCGCAAAGGTCGACAGCGCCGCGGTCCAGGACGGCTTCGATCTCTACCTGCACGGCTTTGTCGTCACCGATGACGGGCGTTGGACAGTCGTCCAGCAGGGCATGAACGGCGGCTCCCGCCAGGCGCGGCGCTATCACTGGCTTTCCGAAGGGCTGAAGGACTTTGTCGATCAGCCGCACGCCGCGATCGAAGGCCCGCGCCGCGGAGAGATCGTGAACCTCACCGACCGCCGCGCCGAGGCTTCGCGCCGCGGCCAGCTCGAGCTGCTGCGGGCGCTGCCGCCGGAAAAGATCGTCGCGGAGCTCTCCCGGCTTGAGCCGGCAGCGGCCGCGCCGCGCGAGCAGGCCCAGCCGCTGCTGCCGCACCTCGTCATGCCGGCGCATCACGACGTGCGCCCGGGCGACGTGAACATACGAAGACTGCACGGCGCGCTGGCTGCTGCGGCCGAGCGTGGCCCGACCGATTTCCGCGAACTCCTGCTGGTGCCTGGCGTCGGCGCCCGCACGGTCGAGGCGCTCGCCATGGTGGCGGAGGTGGTGCACGGCGCGCCCTGCCGGTTCAGCGACCCGGCGCGCTTCTCGCTGGCGCATGGCGGCAAGGACCGCCAGCCATTCCCGGTGCCGCTCAAGGTCTATGACCAGACGATCGACGTGCTGAAGTCTGCCGTCCGGAAGGCCAAGCTCGGGCGCGAAGATGAACTCGGGGCGATCAGGCGGCTCGACGAGCAGGCCCGGCGGGCCGAGCGTTACGCGACGGGACCCTCGCTAGAAGCGTTCGTGGCCGAAGAGCGGCGTCGCTCGCCGGACTATGGCGGGCGCAGCGTGTTCGGCTGGGAGCCGCCGGCCGAAGACGCCTCCGCCGCCTGAGGCGCGGCTGGACGTCGGGCGCGACGCTCTGCGATACCAGCCTGGCCTTTCCTCCCCTGCGGGACTTCGATGACAGCCTATTCCGAGCTCTCCGCCCATCACGGCCGGATCGCCGCGCTTTCCAACGCGCTGGGCATCCTCCACTGGGACAACGCCGCCGTCATGCCGAAGGGCGCAGCCCCGCGGCGCGCCGAGAGCGTCGCGCTGCTCCAGGTTCTGCGGCACGATATGGCGACCGACCCGCGCATCGGCGACTGGCTCGACGACGCAGAGGCCGATGGCGGGCTAGGCCCTTGGGAGCGCGCAAATCTGCGCGAGATCAGACGGCTTTGGACTGCGGAGACCGCCTTGCCGGCTGATCTGGTGGAGGCCTCCAGCAAAGCTGTTTCGACATGCGAGATGGCGTGGCGGCAGGCGCGGCAGGATTCGGACTTCGTCGGGCTGTTGCCCCACCTCTCCGAGGTGCTTCGGCTGCAGCGGGAGATCGGGCGGGCGAAGGGCGAGAAACTCGGTCTGTCTCCCTACGACGCCCTGCTCAACGATTACGAGCCCGGCGGCCGCTCGGAGAAGATCGACGCGCTGTTCGACGAGCTCGCGGCTTTCCTGCCGGGCTTTCTCGACGAGGTCCTGGCCGCGCAGGCGCGACGGCCGGCCGATCCGGAGCCGCAGGGGCCGTTCCCGGTCGAGACGCAGCGCGCGCTCGGCCTCAGGATGATGGAGGCGCTCGGCTACGACTTCGACCGCGGCCGGCTCGACGTGTCGACGCATCCGTTCTGCGGCGGCGCCGATGACGACGTGCGGATCACCACGCGATATGACGAAGATGATTTCTCGAGCGCTCTCATGGGTGTCCTGCATGAGACCGGCCACGCGCTCTACGAGCAGGGCCGGCCCCAGGGCTGGATGAGCCAGCCGGTCGGCCACGCCCGCGGCATGAGTCTCCACGAGAGTCAGTCGCTGCTGGTCGAAATGCAGGCGTGCCGAAGCCGCGAGTTCGTCCGCTTCGCGGCGCCGATCATGCGCGACGCCTTCGGCGGCTCGGGGCCCGGCTGGGAGCCCGACGCGGTGTGGCGTCGCTACACCCGCGTGGCGCCGGGCTTCATCCGCGTCGACGCCGACGAGGTGACTTATCCGGCTCATGTCATCCTGCGCTACCGGCTGGAGAAGGCGCTGATCGCCGACGATCTGCCGCTCGCGGAACTGCCCGGCGCCTGGAACGTGCAGATGAAGGAGCTGCTCGGCCTGACGCCGCCGAACGATCGGGTCGGGTGTCTCCAGGACATCCACTGGCCGAGTGGCGGCTGGGGCTATTTCCCGACCTACACGCTCGGCGCCCTGACTGCGGCGCAGCTGTTCGACGCCGCCCGGCGCGCGGTTCCGGACATTTCGCCGGCGATAGAGCGGGGCGATTTCACGCCACTGCTCGGCTGGCTGCGCGCCAACATCCACGCGCAGGCGTCGCTGCTCGAGACCGATGACCTGCTCACGCAGTCGACGGGGCGGGCGCTTGATCCGGCGCTATTCAAGGCGCATCTGCGCCGGCGCTACGTCGAGGAGGCGTAAGCCTCAGGCGAGCCTGGCGGTGCGAGCGGCCACGACCCCTGCGCGTTCAAGCGCGCGCGCCACCCGAAGGACGTGGTCCTCGCGCCAGGGCGCCGCAATGATCTGCACGCCGAGCGGCAGTCCGTCGTCGAGCCATACCGGAACGCAGGCGGCCGGCAGGCCGATGAAGGAGATCGGCTGCGTGTAGAAGCCTAGATTGGGGCGCACCAGCACGGTCTCGCCGTTCAGCTCGAAGGTGGTCTGGCCAAGCCGCGGCGCCCGGCACGGCGTCGCCGGCGCCAGCACGACGTCAACGTCCTCGAAGACCTTGGCGACGGCGTCCGCGAACCAGCGCCGGAAGCGATGCGCCTGCGCGAGGAAGGCCGCCGGAACCGCCGCGCCGGCGATCAGCCGGGTCCGTACTGCGGGATCGAAGTCCTGCGGCCGGCTCCGGAGCCGCTCGAGATGCAGCGCCGATCCCTCGGCGGCGGTGATGACGAAGGCTGCGGCGCGGGCGCGCGCAGCCTCGGGGAACTCGATCGACCGTTCGGCGCCAAGCGCCCGCGCGACGATCCGCACGGCCTCGAACGCCTCCGGTTCTCCACCGGTCGCGAAGTGGCCTCCGAGCGTCGCGATCCGCAGCCCGCCAATGCCGTCCTCTATGCCGGGGAAGGTCGGCTCAGGCGGCCGGGACACGACGGCTGCGTCGCCGTCAGCTGGCCCTTGCAGCGCGTCATAGGCGAGCGCCAGATCCCGCGCCGACCGGGCGATCGGGCCGACATGATCAAGGTGGTAGACGAAGGGAAACACGCCGCGGCGGCTGAGCCGGCCATAAGTAGGCTTCAGGCCAAAGACGCCGCAAAGGGCGGCGGGGACGCGCACCGATCCATTGGTGTCGGTCGCGAGCGCAAGCGGCGTCAGTCCCCCGGCGACCGCCGCGCCGGACCCTCCGGAGGAGCCGCCGGTCATCCGTTCCAGATCGTGCGGATTGCGTGAGGGCCCGTCGGTCGCATTCTCGCCGGTGAAGTCGTAGGCGAATTCGCCCATGTTCAACCCGCCGACCAGGACCGCGCCGGCTGCCTCGAGCCGTCTAACCGCCGTGGCGTCGCGCTCGGCAGGCGCGCGGTCGCGATTGATCCTCGATCCGGCGCGGGTCGGCAGCCCCTCGATGTCGAACAGGTTCTTGACCGCAAACGGCACGCCCGCGAGCGGGCCCAGCGGCGCGCCGTCAGCGCGCCGCCGGTCGATCTCTGCCGCGGTCGCTCGGGCGCGCCCCCCGACAACATCGGTGAACGCCCCGATCCTCGGGTTGAGGATGGCGATCCCGGACAGCGTCTGCTCCACCACCTCGGCGGCGGAGACCTCGCCCGCCGCGACGGCGGCGGCGATCTCGGCGGCCGTCCGGGTCGGCCAATCGCTCACGGGCGGAAGATCGGCGCCGGCTGAACCGTATCATCCAGCGGAAAGGCCGCGACGAACCGGGCGGCCTCCATTGTCGCGCGGAGATGCGCCAGAGTGGAAGCGCGGTCGTCAGGGTCCATCCGCAGCCCGAGCAGCGTCGTCGCGGCGTCGATATGCGCCTCGAGCGCCTGGTCGGTCAGCCGCGGCGGCGCCTCCAGCATGCGATTGTCTCAGACTGCTGCGCGGTCGGTCATATAGGCGCGCCAGCCGCCGAAGCCGGTGATCTCCTTCGCGCCGTTCACGCCCTCCGCCTCGGCGAGAAAGCCCTTCGGCGAAGAACCGTCGGCAAGCCGGACGACCCCAATGCCGAGCGGAGCGCCGATGCCGGCGACGAACCGCCCGAAGCCCTCCGGCGGCAGCGCCCAGACCTCCGTCGCGATTGCCGCCCCCTCTCCGTCCGGGACGCGCAGCAGGCCCGGCCGCGGAATGGCGCCTTCGATTGCGAAGAGCCGATAGTCCGGCGTGGTCTGGCTCGCGCGCAGGAAGCGACCGCCGCAGCCGGTCAGCTCCCCATTGAGCTTCATCCCCGAAAGATGGGCGCCCACGACCACGAGCTCGATTTCGCCTGCCGCCGCCGCGGCCGCCCTGACGGGCGCCGGAGCGGGCGCCCGCCCGGAGGCGCCGAGCGGCGTTCCGCCGGTGGCGTGGATCTTTTCGCCGAGCGCTGCGAGCCGCGCGTCGGCTCCGGCAGGCGCAATCAGCGTGACGCCGGCGGGCGATCCGTCGGGGCGCGGCCGCGCCGGCACGGCAAGCGCGCAGAGGTCGAGCAGGTTCACGAAATTCGTATAGGTCCCGAACTCGCTGTTGAGCCGCACCGGCTCGGCCGTCACCTCCGCGACCGTGCGGGGCCGCGGGAAGGTCGGAACCAGCATGACGTCGATCCGGTTCCAGACCGCCGACAGCTCCCGTCGAAGCTCCGCCAGACGATATTGAGCGCCAAAGGCCGATGCGGCGTCGAAGCGCCGCGCGCTTTCGATGATCGCCCGCGTCACCGGGTGCATCTCCTCCGGCCGCTCCTCGATGAACGAACGGATCGCCTCGTAGCGCTCGGCCACGAACGGACCTTCGTAGAGCAAGCTGGCGACCGCGAAGAACGGCTCGAGATCGAGCTCGACGATGTTCGCGCCGAGCGCGGCCGCGTCCGCAAGGGCGGAGTCGAAGGCGGCTTCAGCCGCCGCGTCCCCGCCGAACCGCCGGCTGCCGGCGTTGGGAACGCCGATCCGCAACGTTCCGGGAAGCGGCGCGATCGGAGCCGTGCGAACGTCGCGCGAAAATGGGTCGACGGGATCGTAGCCCGAGGCGGCCGAGAACGCCGCATAGGCGTCGTCAACCGACAGCGCGAACACCGAGACGCAGTCGAGCGTTCGGCAGGCCGGCGTCACGCCCCGGGTGGGGATCGCGCCAAGGGTTGGCTTCAGCCCCACGATGTTGTTGAGCCCGGCCGGAACGCGGCCCGATCCGGCGGTGTCGGTGCCGAGCGCGAACGACACAAGGCCGCGCGCGACCGCGACCGCGGAGCCGGAACTCGACCCGCCGGGCACGAGCTCCCTGTCGACCGCGTTGAGCGGCGCCGGATAGGGCGTGCGCAGCCCGACCAGCCCGGTGGCGAACTGATCGAGATTGGTCTTGCCGATCACTATGGCGCCGGCGCCGATCAACCGTTCGACCGCAGTCGCGTTGTCATCGGGTGAATATGCGAAGGCCGGGCAGGCGGCCGTGGTCGGCAGCCCTGCGACGTCGATGTTGTCCTTGACGGCGAACGGCGCGCCCCAGAGCGGCCTTGCATCGGGCGTCGAGCCTAGCGCCGCGGCGGCGGCGCGGGCAGCGGCCCGATCGGCGAGCGAGATGAAGATGCCGGGATCGCCGCAGCGATCGATCCGGTCGAAGACCTCATCAATCACCGCAGCCGGCGATGCTCCTCCCGCATAGGCCGCACGGAGCGAAGCGAGGTCGAGCGCGAGGTCGCTGAGCGAGGCGGTCATCTGCGCTCCCCTATCCGATCGGCCGGAAGTGCCGAGCGATCTTCCTATCGCAAAGCGCGCCCGCGCCGTGAAGGGCCATGCCCGCCGAACCCGCGCCTGAGGCGCCCTGCCGCAGCGGACCGGACGCCGACCTGCTCCTGTAGGTCGTCGCGCCGATGGCCGCGGGATCCCGGGAAGGATCGATCAACTCTAATGACAAACCCCGGCCCTCCCACGGGACCTTGGGGCCGCTGGCGCGTTGTTGGTTGCGGTCCGGTCCGGGGGGCGTCAGTCCGTTGAAGGAAGCCATGTACAGTTTTTTGGCGAGTCAGCTCGACTTCGTCTTCTTCTTCTATGGGCTGGCCTTCATCCTTCTCGGCGCGAGTTGTTTCTCGGTCGCGCGGATCACGAGGCCGGCCGCCTCGTGGCAGGCTCTCGGCCTGTTCGGCGTGTTGCATGGCGGCCTCGAATGGCTCGATCTGTCGGCGCTGATCGTCGGGGACCATCCGTCTTTCGCCGCTGCGCGCGTCGCTCTCATGACGGGGTCGTTCGTGTTCCTGCTCGAATTCGCACGGCTGCAGGCGCTGCGGATCGGCTGGCGCATGCCCGGCAGGTGGATTTACCTTCCGCTGCTTCTCGGCTTGGGGGTCATCAGCGTTTTCGCAGGCGCCAAGGCCGGCGGCGTCGCCGGCCGTTACGCCATCGGCCTTCCGGCCGCGCTGGCCGCGGCGATCGTGTTTCTGCGCCACGCAGAAGTGGTCTCCGGCCGCGTCCGCGCCGCGGCGTTCACGGCTTCCGTCTCCTTCGCCCTCTATGGCCTGGCGGCCGGCCTGGTGACCCCGGCCATGCCTTACGGCCCGGCGGCCGTGCTGAATTACGAGTGGTTCGCCGATCTGACCGGCGCGCCGATTCAGCTCGCGAGGGCCATGCTCGCCTGCTGCATCGCGGCGGCCGTCTGGACCATTTGGGGCTACCGCGCAGCCGCGGAGATTTCATCCCGGACATTCGCCCGATATCTGCGGCGCCAGTTCGGCTGGACGATTGGCGCGATGGCGGTGATCCTCTTCTGCGGCTGGACGCTGACCGAATATCTCGGCGAGGTGTACCGCCACAACGTACAGCTCGAAGCGCAAGGCGACATCGATCTGCTGGGCAGCCGGCTGGCGGCAGAGACCGCTACGATCGGGGGCATGGCGAAGGCGCTCGCCGGCTTGCCGGCGATCGTGAAGCTCGCCGCCGGCGCTCCGAATAGGGCCGACGCGCGCACGGTTCTCAACCTCCATGTCGAAGCCGGCGCCGCGCTGGCCGGCTACATTTTCGATCCGCACGGGGCCGTGCTCGCCGCCTCTGACGAGGCGCCTCGGATCATGGGCGCCTCCACGAGACACCTCGGCGACGCACTGGCGGGCCGGGCGGGCTTTCTGTTCGAGTTCGATCCTGTGTCGGCGGAACCCCGCTACATTGCGAGCCAGCCGGTGCGGGTCGGAGACAGGATCGCCGCTGTGGCGGTCTTGGTGAAGTCGCTCAGGGGGTTCGAGGCGGATGTCCGCCGGCTGGACCGTCCGTACTTCCTCGTGAACCCTGACGGCGTCGTCGCGCTGACCAACCAGCCCGACGGACTCCGGCGAACGCTCTGGCCGCTCCCGGAGGACCGGCGCACGCCGCTGGAGCAGATCTTCGGCCCGCTCGACGCGCGACCGCTGCTGAAAGAGGAGGTCGCCGACGCGAGCTGGACCAGCGTCAACGGCGAGCGCGACTACGTGCGCCGCAAGCTTACCCAGCATGGCGGCTGGTCGCTCGTGATCCTGAAGCCGACGCGGGAGATTTTCGCAAGCCGCTTGCTCGGCATCGTCATCACCTTCCTGGTGACCATCATGGCGCTGATCTACATCCTTGGGCGGCAGCGCGCGGTCCGTGACGAGGTCGAGATGGAAAAGCGCCTGCGGCTCCAAAAGCTCGCCGACGACCTCGGCCTGCAGGCCGCGACGGATCCGCTGACCGGCTTGAACAATCGCCTGCGCCTGGAGCAGACCTTCGCGGAGGAGATGGCGTATGCGCAGCGCCACGCGGCGCCGCTCTCCCTCGTGCTGTTCGACGTCGACCGCTTCAAGAGCGTGAATGACGCCTACGGACATCCGGTCGGAGACCAGGCGCTCGTGCGGATTGCGGGCCTGGCCCGGCGGTTCGTCCGGACCACCGACTTCCTGGCGCGCTGGGGCGGCGAGGAGTTCCTGATCCTTCTTCCGGGCGCGGACGGCGCGACCGCGGCTCGGGTCGCCGAGGCGCTGCGGTCCGCTGTGGCCACGGCCGAGTTCGAGGCCGTCGGCTCTCTGACCTGCAGCTTCGGGGTCGCGGAATTCGCGCAGGACCGCAGCCCGTCCGAATTCCTCGCGCGCGCCGATGCGGCGCTCTATCGGGCCAAGCTGAGCGGCCGGGACCGGGTCGAAACGGCGCCGACGGCGGCAGCCGAGGACAGGACAGAGGCGGCGGGCCTGCAGCGCGGCTTCGCGTGAGCTCACGCCCAGGGGCGGAACCGGACGGCCTCAGCCAGCGAAGCGTCCGTCGTTCGCCGTTCGAGCCTCGGCCGTGACGCCGCCCGCTCTTTCCGCGCCGGCTTGGCGCGTTTGGGCTTATGAACGACAAAAGCCCGCCAGCTTTTTGTGCTGTGCGGGCTTTTTTGTTTGGTTGCGGGGACAGGATTTGAACCTGTGACCTTCAGGTTATGAGCCTGACGAGCTACCGGGCTGCTCCACCCCGCGCCATGTCCGGGCTGATGGCTTGCGGACGTTTGGGCGCTGGTC